>Ga0208795_1001252_pt1 | contig 11644 bp, 14 predicted proteins | sample CB_VirMetaG_6_FD_184541 | JGI IMG/M metagenome (GOLD analysis project Ga0208795, IMG submission 184541) | Freshwater to marine saline gradient viral communities from Chesapeake Bay - CB_1508_2 Viral MetaG (SPAdes) (version 4) | ecosystem: Environmental > Aquatic > Marine > Coastal | place: USA... | reverse complement strand
AGTGGCGACAAGCTTTATTACGTTTACACCCTCGATGAAATGTACACGATGACTAAAGGTGGAGATATCGTAGGCGAAGTAATGCCAAACCCATTAAGAGACTTTGAGTTGCTTCCATTCGTTGAAGTATCAAACGAAAAAGAGTTCGAGTATTGGGTAAGACCACACAACTCGTATGCTCAATTCACTAGAGACTTTAATTCTAGTATGAGTCAAGTACAACAAGTGGTGAAGATGCAAGGATTCGCGGTTGGAGTTTTGAAAGGGCCTCAAGAATTACTTATGGAAACCGTTACCGTTGGTCCTAATATAATTCTTAAACTTCCTAATGACGTAAACGCTGGCGTAGAAACTGACTTTCAATACATCACTCCTGGATCAGATATCGCAGGATCGATTCAATATCTTGAGGTATTGCTTACAACATTCTTAAGCTCTAATGGTATCAATCCAAAGACCGTATCAATGGACGGGACTGCTCAAACATATTCAAGTGGTATCGAAAGACTATTGGCAATGATCGAAAAGGTAAGTGCATCAAGAGCTGACTTCGATCTATTCGAAAAAACAGAATCAAAAATATATACACTAATCAAGGCATGGTTAAGCGTTCTCGATAATGCAATCAATCTCGATGACAAGTACAAGATCAGAGGCTTGCCAGAAGATTCACAAATCAAAGTCACTTACGCCAAGCCCGAGCTTGTTAAATCAGACAGTGAAGAGTTAGACGTAATTGAAAGAGAAGTAGCGTTGGGAATATCAAGCCCTATTGCTGCAATAATGGAGCGCGAGAAACTATCACGCGAACAAGCAGAAGAGAGATTTGATCTTTATGCCGAGGACATGATGCGCATGACTCCAACTCAACCACCAGTTATGGATATTGATAATGGCGATCAAGAATAACATATCTGTTGATGAAATGAGTCAAGAGATTGATCTTAATGAACTTCTTGGAAGGGCACCGACTCAAAATGAGATCGCCGCCTTTCAAGAGGAAGCCATCGAACAAATGATTAAGAGAACTCAAAGCAATCAAAGGGTTGATAATGGTAAACCTTTTGATGACTACTCCGAAAGTTATGCCGAGAAAAAAGGCGTGTCGGTTAGTGATGTAGATTTAACATTGATGGGCGATATGCTCTTGAGTGTTGACGCTAGAAATAGCGGTGGCGTGATTGAATTGTTTATTGATGACAAACTAAATACTAAGAAAGGATTCAACCACCATACGGGCGATACACTTCCGAAACGCCCTTGGTTTGGTATCAATGCAAAAGAGGCGAAAGATATTGCCAACAGCGTAAAAGAAGAGTCGAGAACCAGTATAAGCGATGCCATCTCCGCAGCAGCAATCTTTCAATCAAGCAGAGAATTAAACATCGACGAGATACTTCGCAACATAGGGTTCTCTATTGACTAAGATTAGGATAACCGGACTCGATAAAGAGCTAGAGAGAACAAAGCTAAGGATTGGCAATGCTATCGCTCGGTCAAAATTCAAAGACGATATGCAAGAACTAGTGGTTGAGGAGATTAGAAAAGAAGGGCTTGCCCCAAGACTGCGCCCATCAACAAAAAAGAATAGACGATACATTGCCAGGTATAATCCAACCCACCCTGCCTATGAGCAAGACAAATCGAATCTTACAATCACAGGTGAGCTACTCGATGCGATAAGAGTCAAATTTGTGACAAGCAAACTATCTTTTGTTTTCGGGGCATTAAAGAGAAAGCATAAGAAATACAAGACTAAAAAGGGCAGGTCTAAGGCAACTCAAATTTCCTTGCAAGATTTACTTGTAGAGCAAAACAAGAGTCGAAAAATACTACAGGTTTTTCAAAGCGAATCATTTACATCTAAAGTAGAAAGAAAATTAGTGTCTGCCATAAGGCGGTTTTTTAAATAATCTTGACAAACAAAGTCATGGAGGAAGAAAATGGATAATGTCAACGAAAACCCTGTGGGTTTAACTCAAGAAGCTAGTAGCGAAATTGAGAGTAATCAAACAGCAGAGCAAGATGTCGTAAAGTACGAGTCTTACAAGAAAGTTCTAGGTGAAGCGAAAAACGCCAAAGAAAGAGCAAGGCAATTAGAGGCCGAACTCGAGGCAAAGAAAAACGCGGAGCTTGAGGCACAGGGTAACTACCAAGAGATTATTGATAATCTCAAAGCAAAAACCCTAGACCTAGAAAGTAAGTATCGCAAAGAGCGAGAGAATACTCTATGGAAAGACGTAACTGGCGCTATTAAAAACGAGGCGACTCGTGCAGGTTGTATCAATCCAGACAAGCTCATTAGATTACTAGACAAAAGTGACTTTGAAACATTGCAAGCGGATGACGGTCAGATAAGACAAGAATCAGTTCAGCAATTGATCGAGAGGGCTAAGAAAGAAGACTACTATTTATTCACAAAAGGTAATGTTCCAATGATGGATGCCCTACCCTCAAATAAAATTGAAAAACAAAACTTTAATGATTTAAGCAAGGACGAAATAATCGCAATGCTTAAAGCCTAACCTCAAGGAGAATAGAGATGGCTGCTAACAATTTAGTAAATACAAAACAAGACCTGATCGCTGCTCTAGTTCAAAGAGAACTTAGAGAAGCTGCATCACTCTTACCACTAGTAACTGATTACTCAAGCCTAGCTGTTAAAGGTGCCAAGCAAATTGAAATTCCACGTATGTCTAGCTTTACAGTTCAGTCTCGTGCCTTCGGTGCTGCTGCAACTGAGAACGCTGCGCTTAGTGATTCTACTGACGTTATCGCTCTTGATAACAATAAAATAGTGTTCTTTGGTTTTGACTCACACGATGAATTTCAGTCCACTACGAATTATTTAACAACTGCAATTTCTAGAGCTTCATCTGCTCATGGGCGTGACATCAACTCTGCTCTAGTAACTGAGTGGACTGCTGTTGCTGGTCTTTCTGTTCTTGGTGATGCTCCTGCTGCGATTTCTGCAAGTAACATTCTTGATATGAGAGAGTTTATGATGGACAACTTTGCTGACATGAGTAGAGTTAGATTTGCAATTGCTCCTGATCAAGAAAAAGCTATGTTAGCTCTTCCTGAATTCTCACGCTACGATTATAGAGGCGTAGGCCCGGCTCCAATCATGAACGGAATCATTGGTTCAGTTTATGGCGTACCTGTTATCGTTAACACTCAAATCGGTGCTGGCCAAGCATTTATGATTGAAGAGGGTGGTTGTGGATTTGCTTTTCAAAGAGCACCGGCCGTTGGTCAAGATACTGACCTAAGATACGGAACTGGCGGTATGCAAGTTGCCGTAGATACGCTCTGGGGACTTGGAGGTCTACAATTAGGCCAAGGTAATGCAGGCGCTGGTCTTTCACCATTGATTGCAAAACTAATTGATTAGTGAATAAACACTCTGACCTAATACCTAATTTCATTGAAGCCCCTAGCCCGCAAGGGTTAAGGGCTTTGATGTATCGAACGAATGCAAAACTTGGCTGCGAGTGCCAATACTTTGACATTCAATTCTATACTAAAAACGGACGAACTATTTGGATCGCATGGTTCTTTCAAAAGTTGGAGGATTTAGATGACCTTACCGATTAGTTATAGAGACAGAGAACATCAAAAGTTTAGAAACAGGGCGGGCAAAGTATCCGTATCGGTTACTAGTGATAACTTTATATCTATTGTCGACTCTAGCGGGGGCGCAACCTACGTGGGGGAAGCTTTACCAAGCTCACTAACAAGCAGTCCTGTGTGGAAAATAACCAGAATAACCAAAGAGGGAAGCATTGACTCAATTCTTCTTGCTGATAGTGGTGAGTTTACCCAAGTATGGGATAACCGAGCGAGTTTAATTTATGGTTAGTGTAGTCAAGCTTATTGATAATCCTGTAAGCCTATCACTTAGTCTTGCTGACAGCATTAACTTTCGTGGCGAGTACGACGAGCTGATAACTTACGATCTTGCCGATAGCGTTAGTTTTAATGGGTCTAGCTATGTAGCAATTCAACCCACAACAGGAAATCTCCCGACAAACAATACTTTTTGGCAATTACTAGCTGAAAAGGGCGAAACTGGTGATCAAGGGCTGCAGGGTGAGTCTGGGGGCATTTTTGAGCACGTTTTGTCTGGCGAAACTTTTGTCATTCAAGAAAGAACTCAAGTTATTCTTATTGGCAAGCTTAGAAATGAAGGTAAAATAACAATATACGGGCGACTAATTTTAAGGAATTAATATATGCAACCTCCAGTCATATCAATAAAGAAAAACACCAACACCGTCACCGCTTCAACCGCTGGGGAGCTAGACCTTTTTGCTGATAATGACGGACTTAAAACCGTAGACGAAAGCGGTAATATAACATCTGTTGGCGGCACCACCAATCTTTCAAACACTCCAAGCGCAACACAGGTCGTAATTGAGTCTTCCAGCGGAAGCGATACGACTCTAGCGGCGGCGATTAGCTCGCTCGCTGGGGTAATGAGCGCAGCCGACAAGACCAAGCTAGATGGCATCCAGTCCGGTGCAGAGGCAAATGTAAACGCCGACTGGAACGCTCTAAGTGGCGATGCTCAGATTTTAAACAAGCCTAACCTCGGCGTTCTTGCATTGCTCGATCAAGTTGACACTGCACAAATAGTTAATCATGCCGTAACAAATCAAGAGCTGGCGACAATGAACGCCAACACAGTCAAGGGAAGACTGTCAGGAAACGGAACCGCGCAAGATGTGGCGATGAGCAGTCTTCCAATATCAACAGCTACACAGACCGCACTAGATTTAAAGCTAGAGGCATCTGATATAGCCAACAAGGTATCAAGTGACACTACTGGCGTGACTGGTGCGGATCAAATTACAAATATGTTTTCTCTAACACAAGCAGAATATGATTTGATTACACCAGACTCTGAAACATTCTATTTAATTGTGGGGTAATCTATGAAGTTAGGTTCGACTGACATTTCTAGACTATATGTGGGCGCAAATGAAGTCGGCAAGGTGTATCTTGGTCTTACGGAAATCTTTAAATCTTGGACGCCTCAAAAACTCTTTACCGCAGGCGAGCAGGGCGTTTGGTATGATCCCTCCGATTTAACCACGATGTTTCAGGATACATTTGGTTCTACACCTGTAACTACTGCGGGTCAGACTGTCGCTCTTATGCTTGATAAGTCTCAAGGTCTTGCTCAAGGTGAAGCGACAGACGCAATCGGGTGGGTGGATGCTGGTTTTGGTTCCTTCTCTACTGACGGCACTTCGGTTACATTTGAGAAAACCGTTGCAGGTGGCACAGATCAAACATACTCCAGCGCACAATTTGCTGTCACGGCAGGCACTCGTTATGAAATAGAAGTGAATGTCGCACAGTATTTTGGGCCTTTTGATGTGTTCTTTTCGTTTATTACAAACTCGCGTGGAGATGGATTTGCGGTAACTAGCGCAGGGGTGCAGAAGTTCTTTTTAATCCCGTCTGCAACTGCAACGCTGAGCTTGAATTTCCGCACAACCACTACGGGCGGAGGGGCATCTGTCTCAGTAGCGTCTGTTCGTGAAGCTCCTTTGGGCAACCACGCCACGCAAGCCACTGCGGCGTCTCGTCCTGTTTATGCGTATCACCCAGAGGGTGGTATTAGGAACCTGCTTGTTCAGACTGAGAACTTTGCTGATGCGGCTTGGGGCAAAACCAACGTAACTGTAGTTGCTAATTCGGCCACGTTTTTTGGTTCTGCCACAGCAGACTTGGTGTATCCAGCAACGTCTGGTACATTAAGGGCTGTAAACCAAACAACTGGCGGGGGAATTGTAGGTGTAAATAATACTTACTCTGTGTACTTAAAGCCATCTGGCGTGATTACAAAAGCCTACATTTACAATGTGCAGGGCAACTCTGCATCTTACTTTGACCTAGATGCACAAACGGTATTGTCAACTGGTGTTAATGGTACTGTTTCTGCAAGTATAGAAGACATGGGGGGCGGAATAAGTAAATGCACCGTTGTCTCGACAAACACTTTTGGGGCAAATCGTTATTGCTACACTGGACCGTGCGACGCTGATGGGTCAACAAATGTTACGGCCAATGGGACAGACGGAATCTACATCTGGGGCGCACAACTCGAACTCGGCTCCATAGCCACAAACTACCAGCGCGTAGGCAACGAATACGATGTGACCGAGGCAGGTGTTGAATCTCTGAGCTATTTATCCTTCGATGGCGCAGGAGATCACATGGTTACCGCTTATGGATCTATATTCTCGGAACTCACACGGGCTTTTGCTTACCGTGCAAATGGGGCAAATTTCTTTGCTGATGATGATGATAATGTAAACTTTGGAGGCTTATATACCCCTACGGATGGCAATTTAAGTTTTCGTGTTGATGGGGGCGCAGAAGATAAGCAAATCAGCGCTTTAGGAGGTTGGACTTGGGGTGCAAACCAAGTCGCTGTTGCATCTATATCATCAGCTAGAGAAATGAAAATAACAGGATCGGGTAACGATGCTACGCCAGTAACATCTGCATCACCGTTGACTGAGCTGACTGGCATCACGATAGGTGCTGCCGCTGGGGGTCTTATATCACTAGATGGTCGCATTTATAGTGTTGTTGACCTTAGCCGCGTTGTAACTGAGGATGAGCGGGCCAGCCTGACAAGCTATCTTGCGGTTAAATCGGGAATAACGCTATGAGACTTACAATAGCGGTGCCACAAACACATATCGACATTGCCAACCACTATGCAATGGCTGTGGGGTATTCAAAGGCTGATAGCCTGACCTACCGCGACCCCTCATGGCAGGACGCACAAGGCAATCTATATGCTTGCGCTAGTCTTCCGATCAGTAGTAATTTTTTATCTCGAGCAACAAGCCCTTTGACGCGTCCTGAGTGGGATGCTGATGAAATCATTGATATGGTTAAAGCATCACAGGCGCAAGCTCTCGTGGCCTTATGGATGCCGGAAGACGATCCTATTACCGCTACGCCTGACACTATAACCGCAATAGCAGGAAAGAGCGGAAGTGAGGCGATAGCATTTATGGGTCTGACTCAAGTTAAGGAAGAACAGATAAGGAATGAATCATGGGGCTAAAATGGTCGTCGCAATTTCAACTATGGGAACCGTCTGAACTTGGTGCTGACCTTGCACTGTGGCTGGAAGCAGCGTGACGTTTACTGGATCTTTAGCACAGGCAGCACAGGCAGTTTGGAATTATCTACAAAGCGAGACTACTATCAGTAATTCTATGAAAGAAGCAATTGAGATCATTCTGAAGAACTCTAAGCTAATACCTGCAACTATTTAAGGAAGAAGTAGATATGATATTTATACAGATTAAAAACGAAAACATCGTACAGATTGATGATAAGACAAGGATTGACGTTGAGGGCACCTTCATTAGCCCGGATGAGGCGGCAATTACTCTTATCGAGATTGAGCCAGAGGCAGCGGCGGGCTATATCGATGTAACAAGCACAAAGTATCTTGATTGGAGTTATTCAACCGATGGTGTAAAGATTGCCACGATAAGAGTAACAACAGACGGTGCGCCAACATCAAAAGCGATTAGCTTAACGGTTCTAAGTATTGCCGACGATAGGCTGTTTTCTACCGATAAAGATATCGTTTCTCATGAAGCAGATATTTATAGATTCCTTAGGCCTGGCAGGGCGTCTTTCCTGGACTTTCATAGAGTCGCACAAAAGATGATTCTCGATGATCTTGATCAACGAGGGATTACTGATAATCAAGACAATAAACTAACCGCTGTTGATCTGTTTGATCTTGAAGAGGTTAAGGCGTGGTCAAAATATCTTGCTCTATCTCTAATCTTCACCAGCATTCAGAGTGAGGTTGACGACGTATATGCAATCAAGTCAAAATCTTATTCTGATATGGGGGCGAGGCAATCGACTAGAGCGTTCTTGAGGCTTGATCTCGATAATGACGGTGTTCAAGATACGACTAACAACATGGTTTCTGGCATACTGGCAAGACGATGATAGTAGAATCGAGAGCGTATATTAAGGCGCAAATACAAAAGTGTAACGGTGATTATAAAGAAATAAATGATCCTTTCGGGGATAATGACGTTTCATTATCATTAATTGACAATAATTATAAGCTATTCTTTGGGGCACTATCAACTGAGCAGGTCGGAAATTATATATCCGATGTTGTTGATTGCACCCTAGAACTTTATAAGAAGGCTGGATTCGATGAAATAGGTGACTTTGATAGCATTTACGATCTAGCTATTGATATCAAGAACACCGTACTCGATCCTCTTTTCGTTAAGAACACCGATATTTTCACAGATATTATTTTCAATGGCATAGCGCCAGAACCTTTGCCATCTAATGACAAAGTGTTTAAAATTTTATTAACTTTCCAAATCAGAAAAGATTTGACGTATTAAGGAGTAGATATGTCTTGCACCTCAACTAGAAGAATCGATGCGACACTTGAAGCGGCCACCGCAAGGTGGGGACGCTCACAATGTAGAACATGGACGACTATTGCAAACGCTGCAAATGTCCTTGAAGATACTTACCTTGATCTTAACCTTATCGGTTATGACTTTGAAGAAGATTTATATTATGTTTGGTTCAATGGTGGGACTGGGGTCGATCCAGCCGTATCAGGAAAAACAGGCGTTGAAGTAACAATTACAAGCGGTGATACTGCTGCCGTTGTTGCTGCTGCAATTAAAACTGCGGTTGATACTGCCGACATTCCTTGCTTCGTAACTGTTGCTAGCGATGTTGTTACTATTGAAAATCAAGTACAAGGCGCTGTTACTGCCGAAACTGATAGTGGAGCAACTGGCTTCACTCTTGCTGTTGGAACGGTTGGATTGAGTGTTGAATTAGGTGCCACAAGTGGGCCTCTAGACTTAGCTCTTTCTACAGAGGCAGTTGATATCGTTTCAAATCAAACGGGTTCATTAATTGGTTCACAAATTTTCACAGGCGCAACTGCTGAAGTTTCAATGTCTCTTATCGAGGTGACTAAAGAAAGATTCGACATTCTCGTTGGTGAAGTAACTGGCGATAGCGTAACTCCTGTTGCTGGTACTAAGGTAACTGGCTTTGGTGAATCAAGGCTGTTTCAATCACTTGATGAATTAGGCGGTCAATTAATCCTTCACCCAATCAGACTTCCCATTGCTGACAAAAGTGCCGATGTTGTTCTTCATAGATCAGCACCGAGAACAGAGTCATTAAACTTTGACGGCTCTGCCGCTCAAGAGCTTGCCGTAACATTCACAGCATATCTTGATCAAGGGTTCAATACTGCAATTAATCTTTTTGCTAAAGGTGATTGGACTCAAAAAGGAATTAGAGCGTAATGGAATTTAACTCAGAAAAGTTCAATGTAAAAATAAATGGGGTAGTTCACGAATTGAACTACCCTACAGTTAAGCAAATTAGAGACCTAGAGAAAAGTAAAGACGATCTAGGGATTGATAATGTTTGCAAATTAGTAAATGACTGCGGACTACCGCTTGAAATAGTTGAAGGCTTGCAAGCAAATCACCTCAATGAATTAGTTTCTGCATTAGTGGGAAAGAATCAAGCGAGTTAGGTGCTTTTGAATTTGGTGTTTATAAGCTCGCAAGATTCTTTAACTATACTCCAAAACAGGTTGAAAGCATGGACGTTAAAACCTTTTACAGACATTCAATGGCCATGCAGCAAATTGAGGCACAGGAATTATTGTCTCAATTAAAGGTTGCCGAGTATCCCAATATAAAAGACGATGCCAGGTCAAAGTTTCACAGAGAAATAAGTAAACGTGCTTTTCCAGTTCAGAAGGTTCACACCTTCGACGATATAGAAAAAGCATTGGGGCTTAAGTAATGGCCGTTAATTTACAAGTAGACCTAGATTTAGACACCAAACGAACTGAACAAGAAACAAAAAGAAGGTTAGCAAAGGCCGGTTCCGCAGCAGGAGCCTCTTTTTCTATCGGTTTTTCTAGCGCTCTTAAAATAGGTGCTGGGTTGGTTGCAATAAGAGCTGTTTCATCAGCCATTAGGTTAATAAAAGATAATGTTCTTGAATCGGTATCAGCAGCAAGGCAGTTGGAAGTCTTTAACACTCAATTTAAGATCATATTGGGAAGTGCCTCCGCTGCAAAGAAACAGATAGCCGATCTTCAGGATTTTGCGGCAAAAACCCCTTTTCAATTACCAGGACTAGCAAGAGCGGCAAGGCAGCTTTTATCTTTCGGTATTCAGCAAGAGAAAATAATTCCTACATTAAGAGAATTAGGCGATTTGGCTGCGGGTGCAGGAGCAGAGATAAATGAACTTACCACACCATTTGGTAGGTTGGTTTCGACTCAAAAACTTACTCTAATAGAGCTTGATAAGTTTAACGACAGGGGAATAAATCTATATCAAGAATTCGCAAAACAAACAGGGCGATCAATAAGAGACGTAAGAGTCGATATTGAAAAGGGCAGAGTTGATTTTGACGAATTTACAAAAGCTATTACAAATTTGACTTCTGCTGGCGGTACATTTTTCGGGGCAACAGTAGCGCAGTCGAAAACTCTGTCTGGTTTATTCTCAACTCTGCAAGATAACGTATTTGCTCTAAGAGCAACCATAGGAACCGCGATAACACCCATTGTAAAAGCTATAACAATTGATTTGATAGAGGGAGTCCAAAAACTAAATGAAGAGTTTATAAAAAATGGTTCATCTATCACTAGCGAGATTTTTAAAATAGCAAGATCGGCAACTTTCTTAATTAAGCCTTTTATCATTGCATTTAATTTTATAAAGACAGGGTTTTCAATATTAGAAACTGCTATTTCTGGCTTAGTTGCTGGAATAGCTTTAACAATTAAAAACTCTTTAACAATCCCCCTGCAATCTTTTGCTAAATTACCTGGCGAGATAGGGGAAAAGGCTAAATCAGCACTTCAAAACTTGAACTTATTCAATGATGCTGCACAGGCTACTTTGACAGATAATGCAAGTAGAACAAAGGAAAACTTATTAGGCCTCTTTGACGACGGCGAAATTGATGCAAAGTTGAGAAACGCCTTAACAAGATATAAGGCAGCAGCAGAGGTTGGTGGAGAAATACTTTCTGGAATTGCAGCAAAAGCAAAAGAAACAGTAGTTGAAACCGTCAAAGAAGCAAATCAATTAGGAAAAACACTCAATAATTTACTGGGTAATCAAGTTGCAAATGGCATTCAAAAACTAGCTGTTGCACTAGCTCAGGGAGAAAATATTTTTAAGGCATTTGGCCAAGCAGCTCTAGGACTAGTTGCCGACTTTGCCATTCAAGCTGGTACCTTATTCGTAGCAACAGGCATCGCACAGCTTGCATTGTTTGCAACGCCAGGGGCATCAATTTTGGCGGGTGCCGCTCTTATCGCTGCTGGTACGTTAGCCAAATCCTTCTTTGGCGGTGGTGGTGACCCAGGTTCGCCAGCTGGTGTTTCACAAGGTGCCGGCCCGTTGGCAACTCAACCAGAATTTTCAGCAGCAACTCCAGAAGAAAGAGAAGATCCCGAAACAAGAGTCACTCTAAACATTCAAGGCGACATATTAGATTCGGACGAAACTGGTTTAAGAATTTCTCGAATTTTAGAGGAAGCACAATTGAACAATAACGTCAG
>Ga0208795_1001249_pt1 | contig 11662 bp, 10 predicted proteins | sample CB_VirMetaG_6_FD_184541 | JGI IMG/M metagenome (GOLD analysis project Ga0208795, IMG submission 184541) | Freshwater to marine saline gradient viral communities from Chesapeake Bay - CB_1508_2 Viral MetaG (SPAdes) (version 4) | ecosystem: Environmental > Aquatic > Marine > Coastal | place: USA... | reverse complement strand
CAGAGAGAGGCGCTCGCCAAAATCAACCAGCCTGAATATCAGGAGCGAGTATTCTCGAGCAGACTTCCGCGCGGCGCGTTCGTGGAAACGACCGATGCCTGGGTGACGCTCGCGCTCAAGGAACTCCTGCTCAATGCCATCGAAGGCGGGTTCGATTCCGTTGCGTTCATCAGCGGTCAGCAGTCAGCGGGGGTCGTCGCGCGGGCGATGCAGAAGGAAGTCGATAGCATCAAAGTCTACGCGAGAGATGGTGGCCGCTACCTCTTGGAGACGTTCAAGAATGGAGAACCGGTCCCGACTTTAGAGCGCGATTCGCTGACTCCCGACGAGATGCGCGAACTGGTCGGTCGAGAACTCGCAGACAACCTCATGGAGGGAGCCGACCAGGCGAAGCGGGAGAATCAGGATCCCGACATCGTCCCTGGGTACACGATGAGTACGGATGGGATGACGCTCGGCGACGAGGGCATGAAGGCCTTCTACGGCAAGGTCGTTCCTGCGGCGGCCAACAAGCTCCTCAAGAAGATCGGCGGCGACAAGATCATCGATATCCCGGTCGAAGCGGGCGACGGCCGCCTGTACCGCGACTCGCACCTTGGGTTCAAGATCACGGAAAGGATGAAGCAGCAGTACAACGAGGCCGGGGGATACCCGATGTTCTCGATGCGCAAGCAGGGGCCGATTGAAACGGTCAAGAGGCAGCTCGAGGAGTCGGCGGTCGAGGCGACCTCGAGCCTGGACGACTTCTTCAAGTCGCTTTGGCCGAAGCTCCTCAAGGGTACGAAGCTGCAGCTCAAGGCGTCTCCGCGCAACATGCGGGAGGCCGCGAGGCGCGCCGTCTCGGACATCTCCGGGTTCATCACCGAGAACCCGAAGTACCTCGACTACTACGAGACGGACTGGAGAACGACCAGGGATCTCCTATCCCAGCACTACGGTCGCGGCATCACCGACGACGAGTTCCTGATGTTCCGGGTCATCACCGGGCTCACGTCTCCGAACACGCTGTTGGCGCAGAACATGTCCGACACCGTCAAGCTGTTCGACCTTTGGACTTCCTCCGGGTCGTTCGATGCGTTCGAGCTGGGGCCGAAGCCCGGGACGGGAAACCTCGTCATCCTCAAGAGCCCGTTCACCATCAGCGGATCGACGCAGAACATCAAGGTCAGGACCGCGAAGATCATCGAGCGGCTCATCAAGGAGAAGGGATCCGTCTCCAAGGCGCTCGAGTTCCTTCAGGAGCAGATCCCCGTCAAGGAACTCCATCAGTTCAACCGGGAGATGGGGTACAAGGGCGCTGTCGGCAGCATCGGAGACGTCAAGCGGGTGGTGAAAAACGCGACCGGGCAGATCGAAACGATCCCGAGGATGTTCATCTTCGGCCCCAAGGTCGGCGCGTATACCCTCAACGCCATCGGGGACAGCCGATACACGACCGTCGACATCTGGGAGTCGCGGTTCATCCGCTCCTACTTCCGCGACCTGTTCGCGGAGAACACGGGCCTGCCCGTGGACTCCGTGGAGCATGAGCTGTTCACCTCGTTCTCGGAGGTGTTCTCGGACGAGTTCAAGAAGGAGACTGGGCTCGATCTTCCGCCTTCCGCGCTTCAGGCCGCGAGGTGGTTCTATATTCTCGATGCGGCCAGGCGGGCTGGCTATACGAGGGCTTTGACCAATGAAACGATCAGCAGTTACACCGAGCGGCAGCTTGCCCGACAGCCGAGGCCTGAAGGAACTGATCCTTCTGGTGGGCCAGAGGGCGCTCGAGCGAACCGCACGGGAATCCGGGCTCCAGCCGAAGGGCAAGTCGCAAGCGACTCCAAAGCCGAGCAAGAAGGCCTCTCCGGGAGCATGATGTCGATGCGTCGTGGGCTCACGGGAGTCCGCGACGAAGGCGTCCTCCGCTACGTCGACAGGTACGACGAGCTGCGGCGGATGGTCGATGAGGCGGCGGATCGCGGAGCGCCTGTCCCCGACGTGCGGAACCCGTACATCGGCGCGCGCCTGCTCAACGACCGACTCGCTGACCTTCAGGAGAACGCCGAGCGTCGGTACGCTCGAGTCCTTCGTGACATGGCGCAGGACGGCGTGACCCTCGAGGAGATGGACAGGTTCCTCATGGCGCAGCACGCGCGGGAGAGGAACAGGGAAGTCGCCCGGATCAACCCAGCGATGCCTGACGGCGGCTCAGGCATGACGAACGCCGAAGCGGACGCGCACATTCAGGCCGTCCGTGCGGCGGGGCGGCTCGCGGTGATGGAGCGGCACGCCGACAGTTGGCGGCAGTTCATGCGCGAGGCGCTCGTGATGCGCCGTGACAACGGCCTCATCACCCAAGACCTCTACGACACCCTGACCAACACCTACCAGTACTACGTCCCGTTGCGCGGCGCTCCCGCCCGTATCGGAGACGAGGACTTCACGGATCCGGGGTCGGGGACGGGGCTTTCGACAGCCGGGCGCGGAATGCCCAGGGCGCTCGGTCGAAGAAGCGAGGCGGAGGGCGTGACCTCTCAGGTCGGCCACGTGTTTGAGGACACGCTGCGCCGAGTCGAGCGCAACACCATCGGTCAGTCATTCCTGTACCTGGTGCAGTCGGTGAACGACCCGCTGTGGGCAGAGGTGGTTCGGCCGTTGAGGGGCATCGTGCGACCGCGTCGAGTAGGAGGGCGTGTGGTGCCTGGCCCGGGAGTGGTCCAATATGTCCACGATCCGAACTGGATGTCCGATCCCCGCAACTTCGGCGTGTTCGTGAACGCGCCGACCACGATCAACGGGCACGACTACGCGCCTGGCGACCTGGTGGTGATCCGCATCAACAACCGCAGGCTTCAGGAAGGCATCAACAAGTCAGCCGAGGCGCTCCGCTCGTTCGAGCGGGCGATCCGCTACGTCAACAACGGATTCCGGTTCCTGACCACCGGGCCTGGAAACCCGACGTTCGCTCCGGTCAACGCCGCGCGCGACATCCTGACGGCGGTGATCTCCAATACCGCGGAGCGCGGTTTCCGCGACAGCGTCGGGATCGTGCGCAACTGGGCTCCCTCGTTCTATCAGGTGCTGATGGAGTCCTGGCGTGGTCAGCCGACTGGCGACTACGCGGACTTCCGGCGCGCGGGTGGCGACCAGCGGTACTGGAACCCGTCTGACCTCGAGGAGAAGGCCACGCAGTTCGATGAGCTGTACGCGCGCGCGCAGCGCCGTGACCCGAACGACCGCACTCTGCTTCGCGAGCTGTTCGGGTGGTATCCGTCCCTGTTCACGGCCGCCGAAACCGCGACCCGTCTCGCTACGTTCCGTCAGAGGATCGCTGCGGGAGATACGGAGCAGGCGGCGGCTCTTGCGGCAAGGGACATCACCGTTGACTTCGCGAAGGGTGGGACCGCGAAGCCCATCCTCAACACCTGGTACATGTACCTGAACGCGGGCATTCAGGGCAACGTCAACGTGCTGCGCACGGTGAGCCGCGCGGTTTCGCTGGCTCCGACGCTGTTCGCTATGGGCTTCATCAATGCCGTGATGAACCGCATTCTCGGAGGAGATGACGAGAAGCGCGGCCAAGCGCATTGGGACAACCTCGAGCCGTATCAGAAGTCAAGCGCCGCGCACTTCTTCGATCCGCGCGGAACCGGGAAGGCGATCTCGATTCCTCTGCCCTACGGGTACAACACGTTCTTCTCCGCAGGGGTGCGCGTTGCCGACTCGATGTTCGGCCGCGACTCCGTCTCCGACGCCATCGGCGGCGTTGTGATCGACGCGCTCAACGCATTCAACCCGATGGGCGGCAGCGGCATCACCCAGTCGCAGAACGTGGCGGCCTACTTCATTCCGACCATCGTGCGCCCTGCGGTCGAGATCCCCGCGAACGAGAAGTGGGACGGGAGTCCGATCTGGCTGCGGCAGTACGACAAGTACCAGGCTCCCGACAGCCAGGCTCCGTTCGATGGGACGCCCGCCGCCTACACGGCGTTCGCACAGTGGATGAATCAGGCGACGGGCGGCGACGACTACGAGAGCGGCCTGATCGACATGAGTCCGAACACCCTTCAGTACCTCGTTGGGTACTACCTGTCTGGAGCGGGCCGCCTGGTTGACCGCTCCTACTCGCTGATGACGCAGCCCGAGCCCGTGTCGATGTCGAGGGTTCCCGGAGTGCGCTCGTTCTACGCGAACGCCGCGGAGGCTTCGATGGGGCCTGAGTACTACAGGATGCGCGAGGAGATGGCTCCCGCCATGCGCCGCACCGAGGCGATGATGGACGAGACGCTTCCGATGGCGCAGCGCGCGGCGGCCGGCGAGGGCATGACGCAGTTTGAGGCGACGATGGCTCAATGGCTCGAGGGCTACGAGGAGCAGCTCTCGCAGATCCGACGCGCGTTCAAGGGAGCGACCCCTGATCAGCGCCGCGCGATGGTGAAGCTGCGCGCGGAAATCTACGACCAGGCGATTCGTCGCAGAAACCTCTTGACAGACCAGATGCAGGGTCGGTAGACTGATTGCATCTTTTCCCCGTTAGCGGAACCGCCCTCAGCCGATCGGGGGCGGTTTCGTTTAGGGGAGCCGCATCTCGCAGCACATAACGGAATGCTTAGGAGATGCCGAAAGGGCCCGCCGAGGAGGCGGGTCCTTTCAGTTCGTTCCATGCCGCCTCGGGATCCCGCTCCGCCTCGACGGCGAGGTTCCGGATCCTGAACATCATGGAATCCCGGTACTCCGCCTCCGCTGCTGCGATCACCACGCTCTTGCCCCAGGGCTTGACGAGCACGGGGCGCAGGACGGTGACCTCCACGATATCGTGGTCGTCGGCCCACCACCCTGCGTCGGTCAGCCCGTCCAAGGTCGATTTCAGCCCCGCCAAGACGTTGTCGATGTCTCGGCGGTGTCGGGTGTCCACGATTGGCAGGATGGCTAGGACGGGCGTCTCAAGCCTCTGCGCGGCGTCCTGCCCCAGGTAGGAGATCAGCGCGCGGTTCCTCTTCGTCGCGATGCCCTTGGTCATGTGGTGCGCCCGGGCGTTCGGGCTGAGAACGCGGCTCGGCCACGGGACTCTGATCAGGTTCATAGCCGTCCCTCCTCGAGCAGTTGGATCCGTCTCCCGATCCACGCCATGCACGGCACGGCCATCGAGTTTCCGAGCGCCTTGTACCTTGGCCCGTCAGGGCAGGACTCGGAATCCTTCTTGCGGTACGGGATCCTGGTCCAGTCGTCGGGGAACCCCTGCAACCGTTCGCACTCAATCGGCGTCAGGCGACGGACGATCATCGGTGACCGCAGTACCGCAGGCGGATTCCCGCCGCCGTGCCCGCCAAGCTTGACGCACGGAGAGCAGTCGTCGGTGCGGATGTCTGGTTCGCTCATGTTGCTTGAGAACGCAATCGCCGGAACCGTGTTCCCACCCGCCGCGCTCGCGAGCGTAGGCGCGTTCTCCGACGATGCTCCGATGGACCGCGCCTTCGCGGAGTTGCCCGTCTTGAACGCCACGGCCTCGAGGATCCCGAACCCCCCGGCGTTCTGAGTCGGGCTGCATCCGCTGGTGGTCATGCACGGAACCTCGTCGGTCACTTTGATCGCGTGGAAGTTCTCCGCGAATCCGATGACCTTCGGGCCGCTGGTGTTCGTGCCGCCGACCGCGCTCGTCACCGTTGCGGCGATGTCGCCGTCAATCGTCTGGTTGTAGAGGTCAACGGCGACCGCGACATGAGTGGTCTGATGCGTTCCCGGGCCGGAAAGCGCGCCCGTCTGATCTCCGAGATCGCGGACCTCCCCGCGCTGGTTCTGAGTGAACGCTACGAACTGCTGCGTCCCGCCCTGGCCTTCCCGCTTCAGAGTCCCCATTCCATCCTGCACGGCATTGAACTCGGAATCGACGCCGTAACAGACCGCGTGCGTTGTCCGTACATCTCCGACATCGAACCCGTTGAGGGTATTGGCTGTTTCAGCCTCAACCCATGTCTCGTCATCGTTCACGCTCTGCGCGCGCTTCGCCTTCCGGTAGGCGATGGCCTGAGCGCCTCGGGTATCCATCGTGTACGCGGGATCTCCTTCATCTCCGACCCCTAGCCCGTTCTGGCCCTTCTCGGCGGCGACGCCGTCCTGAATCGGAATCGCCACGCCATGCACGTCTGCGGTCGTGAGCGTGTACATGTCGCCGCTCGAGGAGACGCCGACGCCCTCAGGCCCACCCACGTCGCGCCCGATGAGGTTGCCTTGAATGGCGGTGACGAGCGTCTCGCTGCCTCCGCCGAGATCGCCACCCGCCGCACGGATCGTGCCGATGCCCTGCGCGTACTGCGCGTGGCTCGAGGAAGCCCAGGTCATCGGGATGAACGCACCGCTGTCGACGGCCTGGTTGCAGAGCGTCGTGCCTCCCGTCTGACCATCGACACAGGGAGCGACATCCGGGTGCGACGGGTGCGCCACGTACAGGCCGCACTCGCTGCCACTCGGGCCGCCGCTGCCTTTGCTCCACTTAGCAGTCACGGTGTCGCTGACTGACTGCTCGGTTCCTCCGTACTGGACGCCACCGACATCAGGGCCGCAGCCAGCGCCTCGGGAAGCTTCTTGCCCCGCTTTTCCGCTCGGCGGATGATCCCCGCGCACGCCTTCGGGCTCAAGCAATACCGTCGCGCAACGTTCCCAGTCTCCAGAATCATGCGCAACGAGGAACACACGGCGCCGCCTCTGGGGTACTCCGAAGTGCCTAGCGTCCAGCACTCGCCAGGCGAACCCGTACCCGAGTTCCGCCAGCCCCCCGAGGAAGGCGCCAAATGCCCTTCCTCCGTCCGCGGACAGGACGCCGGGGACGTTCTCCCAGACGATCCACCGAGGCCGCAATCGAGCAGCCAGTTGCAGATAGACGAGGGTGAGCTGGCCTCGAGGATCATCGAGGCCTTTGCGGAGTCCTGCGACTGAGAATGCCTGGCATGGGCTCCCTCCGACCAAAAGGTCAACTGATCCCCGAACAACTCCCCAGGACTCGTGCTTGGTGACGTCTCCATAGTTCCTCACATTCGGGAATCGGTGCGCCAGGACGGCGCTTGCGAAAGGGTCGATCTCGCTGAACCCGACAGGCTCCCAGCCCAAGGGTTCCCATGCGACTGACGCGGCTTCGATACCGCTGAACGTGCTGAGGTACCTCATGCGCCTCCCTTGAGCAGCCGGATCTGCGCACGAACCCTGTCCGCCTGCTGCGCCGCCCTCTCGGGCGGTGGCGCAGCAAGGCGACGGGCGGTCGTGTCGATCACGCTGGACTCTTCTATATGGTTGTGGTTGTGGTTGTGGCTTGCCACCCGACTGCTAGTGACTGAGCCATTGACTGAGCCACCCCATCTGGCAGCGGCTCCCTTGCGACCAGACTCCGCGCGCTCCGACGCAAATGCATGTCGGCGCAGGCGTTCCTTCTCGAGCCTCGTCTGCGACAAGCCAGGAGTCCCGTCATCTCGGGTGGTCGGACTGAAGCGGTTTGAGATGCGCCGCCACACGCTTTTTTTCGTGGAAGCGATGCGGCATATCACCGTCTCGTCCAACGGGATCGGACCCCGAACCCAGATGTGGCAGAGCAGACGGAAATACGCGCCCAGCTCTTCGCACGACATGTCGGCCGTCGATCCGATCATGTCATCACAATACAGCGGCATCCACGGGACTCGCTTCACGATTCAGTCTCCCCTCAATCAGTTGGAGCCACCCCATGCGGTCGCGCCAGTACATCGCGCGCCACATCTCAAGCCGCTTCGTCGCCGTCGACGCCGTGCATCCGATCAGCGTCGCCATCTCGTGGTAGGACGGTTGCAGGCGGCACAGTTCAGCCATCGCGCCACAGATGATGGCCTCCTTCTCTGCGAACAGGCGCTCGTACTGGTGGTGGCTTTGCTTCGCGTCCGGCACGATCAGGAACGCGGCATCAGCGACTTCTCTGATGCCCCAGGCTGGTCTACTAGTTGACATCCCACCTCCCGCTCTTCGGCTTCGTGATCGTCGCTCGGTGGTTCATCACTCGGCGCTCCGCTTCCGTTCCGAGCGCATCTGCGGCGGCGCGGATCGCAAACATCAGCAGCGACAAATCCGCTTCGAGGACTACGCGCTGTTCGCATCCAGGCTTCGGGACATGGCGCTCGAGCGTCTGAAGGATCTCAAGGGTCAGGCTGGTGTTGGCGACCAGTTCCTGAAGCGTCCACCCGCGCATCTCCTCTTGGTTCTGTGCTACGAGATCATCCACGGGCCACCTCCAAAGCGCGCCGCGCCGATTCGATGTCACCACGGTCGATGGCCGCCGCTGCGTCTTTGATCCGCCGCATGAGTTCGGATCTCGTCGCGGCCGTTCGCCCGATAGGGCGCGGCCTGGTCGACGCCTGCCAGACGATTGCGGTGCGGCCGGACCTGGTGGCCGAACGCATCCCGCTATCGAAGACCCATCCGTCGCGCATCAACTGGTTGACCCTTGCGGAACAGGTCGCGTGGCCCATATTGAGGTCGGCCATCAGTTGGTCTACCGTCCTGGGGCATTCGCGGATGGCTTCGAGGACCTCCGCCGCCGCGCCCGAAGGCACGGCGGCGAAGGCCTCGTCGGAGGTTTCTGGACGGGTCGAGAGCATCTCGGTCTGCCTCATTCGGACACCCCCTCTGCGGAGAGGATGAGCATCCTCTGACCGCGCCGCTGCCACTCGATCCGAACCGGGCGCTCCGCTGCGCGGAACTCCGCGAGGTCTGACACGATCATCTGATCGAGGCAGGCGTAGACCTGGCCGCCTGCGGTGGTCACCTTCCAGACGGGAGCGCCGCGAGGCCCCTTGTGCTCCTCGATGGTGTGGATGTCGACGGTGATCGTCCCGTCATCCCCAGGCTCCACCACGGCCGCAGCAGCTGGCGCTGGCGTTTCCAACTTCTCGGCAGGCGCGGGGGCCTCGAGCAGCTTGTCGGCGTGCCGCTGCGGCGCTCGAGCGGGAGGCTCCCCGACGCGCGCGTTCGGGATGGACTCGATCTCCGATTCATCGAGGATCCCGAGCCCGCAGAGCGCGAGCGTGACTCGGCGCCTTGCCTTCGTTTCGGCCTTCATCAAAGCGTTCGCCTTGGCCTCGCCGCGCAAGTTGCTGATCGACACCGCTCCGATGGACGAGTCCGTTCGGCCGCTCTGATCCGTCGCCTCTGCGGTCACCACCATCAAGTCGTCCATGATCTCGCGACCAGCGATCCGCACCGAAACGCCGTGGATCTTCCGCAGCTGATCGGTGCAGTCCTTTCTCGCGTACAGCGTGAGCCGTCCATTCAACACGATGTACTCGAGCGGCCTAGTCAGCGGGTTGAGCCGCAGGCTGGCGCACACCGCCTGGTAGTACTGGTTCCTCTGACCGGGGTCGAGCTTCCCGAGGTCGCCCATCACCAGGGCGCGCTCAATGATCTCCTGCTGTTCCTTCGTCACGATGCTCATGCGTTTCCTCCGTCGTTGGTGTTGCGAACCCACCACATCGGCGGGTCAAGTTGCTGGATGGTCTGCGGGTAGCCCGTCCGATCTCCGTCGTGGACCGACCACCACCGCTCGGCGAGAGCGTCGATCCGTTCGTCTGCCTGCTGAATCGCGAGCGCCGACAGGCGGTACACCGCGCACAGGTGCGGCGGGGCCTTCTCGGTGGCGATGATAAGAAAGTCATCGACCACCCCGATAGCCTGCTCCACGAGCCGCCTGTACCAGGCGGCCTGGTGGAAATAGCCGAACTTCGCAGCACTCGAGGCGAAGTCGCCAGGCGCTGCGCTTTGGGTGGTCTTGAGGTCCACGATGATCGCGGCGTCGTCCAACTGGATGATGCCGTCCACCTTCGCCTTCGCGGGTCTGTCGATGATCTCCCCGATCACCGTCGTCTCCCTGTGGGTGAGCGAGTCGATCAGGCGCGCGGCGGCCGGGTTGGCGCGCACGGCGTCGGCCATCGCCTGCGCCTGCGCCGCTTGTTCCTCGGTGATGATGCGCGCGCCCGTTGCGGCTGCGCGTTCCTGCGCGTCGGCCCATTCCGCCTTTCCTGCTGTGGTTCTGCGGTCCACCCTGCCGAGCGGGATGAACCCGGTGGCCACCGTTTCAGGCGCGAGGAGCAGCGCGTGGACCATCGCGCCGATGGCGAACGCCTCCGTCTCCACCCTGGGGGACGCGCGCTCGTGCGCCAGGTGCGCGTTCGTCCCGTGGATGAGCGGCTTGGTTCCGCTCGCGCTCGGAAGGTCGAGCGCGAAGTACGTGGGATCGGGCAGCGCGTGCAGCCCGTTACGTGGTATCATCGTCATGGGTTACTCCGTTTCGGGGGGGCCGCCTGTGGTGGGCGCCCCCCTATTTCATTACGTGGCGGCCGTCGCACGGTGCTCGGGCCGCTTCTTGAGTTGGACGGGATGGGGATCCGAAGACCTCTCCGCGACGGCGGCGCGCAGCGTCGGCTTGTCCGATAGGTACTCGTCAATCAGGATGTCGATGGTCGCGGTGCGGCTACGGCGTCCAAGCGCGCAGAGCGCATCGAGCCTCCATTTGGTTCGGCCGCCGAGACACACCGTCTCGTGGGGGCGCGGCTTTCGACGCAGCCGGGTGGGGATCGGATCGGGTTCGGTATCGGTGTTCATTGCGTTCTCCTGTGCAGGGGGAGGGGGCGGGTGCTCCCCCTCCCCCCGTTGTGATGTTGCGGCGGGTTTGGACGATATCAGAAATGCGAGGCCAGCGCAACCCGCGCAGCCTCGAGGGCGCGCGCGCCGTTGCGCCAAATCACAGCGTGCTCGCAGTCGGGTTCGCCGCGCGCATGAGTCTCCGCCTCCAAGCGGAACATCTCGATGGCGGTATCGATGGCATCCACCATCTCCTCGCGAGTCGGCGGAGCGATCTCCTCGACCACCCAGGCGAGCGCCGCGAGCGACCAGACGATAAACAGGTCCGTGCCGTCCGTCGCGCGCACCGAGTAGATGGCTCGCGTTGACGGGTAGCGGGTATGCGGGAGCCCGAGGTTCTCAAGGGTCGCGTGCGCCGCTTCGGTCGGCGTGAGATCCATGCTGATGGTGTCGGCGGTCAGCCGAGATAGCAGGGATTGCGTGTCGATCTCGACATCGCGCGAGAGGCGAAAGCGGAGGGTGTTGAGGGCGGTGGTGGTGGTCATGTGGGTATCTCCTGTGAATGGGGGGGGCGGTCGCATCGCCCCCCGTGCGGTGGTCAGTTTCCGGCCTGGTTATTCTCGTCTGCGACGATCCGCTCGAGGCGGCGGCGGGCGGCGGCGCTGGTTGCGAACTCCCCGAACTCCGAGACGCTGTAGACGCTCAAGCCGTCGAACGCGCGCACGGTGTAGCGGCGCTTTCCGCCATGCCAATGGCCATGTCGGTCACGCTCGGACGAGAGGAACAGGATCCGCGTCGGGGTGCTGCGGATCGCGCCGAGCTTCGAGCCGAATGAGCGCATGGTGTCGGCGTCGAACCAGTGCGAACCCGCGAGGCGGGCGGCTCGCACCAGGTTGTACTCGGTCGGGATGCGGATCGCCTCTGCGAACGACTCTGCGGCTTCGTTGATGGTGGTGCTCTTCATGGCTAGATCTCCGTGCGCCTGTGGCGCGGTTGTGATGATTGAAGGTAGCGGCGAAACGGAACCGTGCAAGAGAAATGTGGTGACATTGTGAGAATCGGCGGCGGCGGCGGCGGCGGCGGCGATGAC
>Ga0208795_1001248_pt1 | contig 11668 bp, 20 predicted proteins | sample CB_VirMetaG_6_FD_184541 | JGI IMG/M metagenome (GOLD analysis project Ga0208795, IMG submission 184541) | Freshwater to marine saline gradient viral communities from Chesapeake Bay - CB_1508_2 Viral MetaG (SPAdes) (version 4) | ecosystem: Environmental > Aquatic > Marine > Coastal | place: USA... | reverse complement strand
TGCTTGATTTCAAGTGTACCGCTTGTAACCACACCGATGAGCGATATATAGATAATACCACAGAATACACTGAGTGTTCTAAATGTAATAGTAGAGCTACCCGTTTGGTTAGTACACCTACCATTTCATTAGAAGGATACTCAGGTAGCTTTCCGAGTGCAGCAGACGCTTGGGCTAAAAAGCATAAACTATCTGCAAAAAGAGATTAGTCTAGCCAATAGATTAGTTCCTTTCCTATAATGCTTAATGCACAGGAGAAATATTATGGCAAAAGTTTTAGATGACGTTTTAGAAAGTACGATTGAGACAAGTTCATTAGACGAAATTGATGCACCCGTAGAGGCGCAAGTCGAGCAACCTGTTGAAGACGATTTACCTGAGAAGTACCGCAACAAGTCTGTTAAAGACATTATTGCAATGCACCAAGAGGCTGAAAGGTTTATTGGTAAGCAAGGCGGTGAGGTTGGAGACCTGCGTAAAGTGGTAGATGACTTTATTAAGACGCAAACAGCTAATAACTTAAAGACACAAGAAGTAGAGACTAATAGTGATGAAGACTTTTTTATAGAGCCTAAATCTGCTGTAAATAAAGCGATTGAAAATCATCCAGCAATTAAGGAAGCCCAGCAAGCATCTCTTGCCATGAAACAAGCGGCAATTCAAGATAAGCTTTCTAAGGATTTTCCTAACTATGTGGAAGTTGTAACTAACCCTGCATTTGCTGAATGGATTAAGGCTTCTAAAGTAAGAACAGAGTTATACAACCGAGCAGATGGTAATTTCGATTACGATGCGGCTCAAGAACTCTTATCTACTTGGAACGAAAGACAATCTGTCAACACTAAGGTAACAGAAACTGCCAAACTAGACCGTGATATGCAACTCAAAGCAGCGGATGTTGGTAATGGAAATGCCCAAGAATCTGTTTCGAAAAAGAAATATCGTCGAAGCGATATTATTAAACTTATGCAAACTGACCCTGAAACGTATGAAGCTCGCTCACAAGAAATTATGCAAGCCTACCGTGAAGGTCGAGTAATTTAAATTAAACAATATAGAAAAGGATTTACAAAATGGCTTTAGGCTCAAATCAAGTAACAACCACAACTGCTGCAACCTTTATTCCAGAAATTTGGAGTGATGAGATTGTTGCCGCTTACAAAAAGAACCTAGTTCTTGCAAACTTATTTAAAAAAATGTCATTCGTTGGCAAAAAAGGTGATACAGTTCATATCCCTTCACCAACTCGTGGTTCTGCATCTTTAAAAGCTGCTAACACTCAAGTTGCTCTACAAGCTGCTACTGAAGGCGACGTAGTTGTAACAATTGATAAACATTACGAATACTCACGTTTGATTGAAGATATCGTCGAAGCACAAGCTTTAACTTCACTACGTCGTTTCTACACTGAAGATGCTGGTTATGCTCTATCTAAACAAGTAGATTCATCTCTTGTTCAATTAGGTCGTACATTCAACGGTGGTTCAGGCGTAACTTACGGTGGTGCTTACATCGGTGGTGACGGTACTACTGCTTACACATCAGGTACAAGCAATGCTTCTGCATTAACTGATGCTGCTATCCGTCGTACAATCCAACGTCTAGATGATAACGATGTTCCTATGGACGGTCGTTTCTTCGTTGTTCCTCCATCATCTCGCAACACATTGATGGGTTTAGACCGTTACACTGAGCAAGCATTTGTTGGTGAATCAGGTTCTAACAACACAATCCGCAACGGTGAAATTGGTAATTTGTATGGTATCCCTGTATTTGTATCAAGCAACTGTGATACTGCTACTGGTGGTGCTCGTATCGCTTTACTAGGTCACAAAGATGCTGCTGTGTTAGTTGAGCAACAAGGTGTTCGTTCACAAACTCAATACAAACAAGAATACTTAGGTACTCTATACACTGCTGATACATTGTACGGTGTATCTGAGATGCGTGATGGTTCTTGCTTTGCATTAGCTGTTCCAGCCTAAGTAATTAGGTTTAAACCTCTTATCCTTAATTGGGTAGGGGGTTTTTGCATGATTATTTAAGGAGAAATATATGGCTAAATTTAAGTGTAAATTATCAGGTAATGTTGTTAGTTTTGAACACGCACATGATATTAAAGAAATGCACCGACATCCTCAATATGAATTTGTAGAAGAAGGCAAAGCAAGTTTGCCAACAAAATCAGAAAGTCTAGTAAAAGAAAAAACAGTAGCAGTAAAACCATTATCTAAGGATTAAATATGGCTATTTATAGAGGTCAAGGGGGTAGTGGAGATGCAACTGGAGATGCTGCTAATGCGTCTGCTGTAGCTCTTGCTGCTGCTAATGATGCCCAAGACAGTGCATTACAAGCCGCTGCTAGTGCTACCACTGCCTCTACTGCTGCAACAAGTGCCTCCTCTAGTGTAACTGCTGCTGCAACATCGGCTACCAATGCAGCAACTTCTGCCACCAATGCAGCTGCTAGTGCTGCAACAGCCACTACACAAGCAGGAATTTCTACAACTAAAGCAAGTGAAGCATCCACTTCAGCAACAGCAGCTCAACTAGCTGAAACTAATGCTGAGACAGCAGAAACTAATGCTGCTGCTAGTGCTAGTGCTGCTTCTGCAAGTGCTTCTAGTGCAAGTACCTCAGCTACTACAGCATCAACTGCTGCTACAAATGCAGGTAACTCAGCTTCAGCTGCTTCTACAAGTGCTACCAATGCTGCTTCAAGTGCAACATCTGCTAGTGGGTCAGCAACTAGTGCTAGTGGTAGTGCATCGACAGCAACTACTCAAGCAAGTAATGCGGCATCATCTGCATCAAGTGCCTCAACATCTGCTGCTACAGCGACCACACAAGCTACTAATGCAGCTTCTAGTGCAAGTGCTGCTGCTACCTCAGAAACTAATGCAGCAACATCGGCTACGAACGCAGCCAGTTCAGCTACATCTGCAGCAACCTCAGCAACCAATGCAGGTACATCAGAAACCAATGCAAGTAACTCAGCCAGTGCAGCTTCTACGTCAGCATCTAATGCGGCTACAAGTGAAACAAATGCTGCTGCCTCTGCTACATTAGCTGCTAGTTACACACCAAGTCAAACGGGTAACTCAGGTAAATTCCTTACTACAAATGGTACGGCTACCTCTTGGGGTACGGTGGATGCACTCCCCTCACAGACAGGTAATAGTGGTAAATATCTAACAACTGATGGTTCTCTTGCTTCTTGGGCTATAGTTAATGTAACACCTGCTTTAGATGATTTATCTGATGTAACCATCACTTCTGTTTCTAGTGGTCAAGTGTTGTCTTACAATGGCTCTGCATGGGTTAATGCAACTGCTGGTGGAAATATTACAACTAAAGGTTTGTATGAGAATTCTCAAACTATCTCAGCTGATTATACGATAGGTAGTGGTAATAGTGCTATGTCAGCAGGTCCAATAACAGTTGATAGTGGTGTAACAGTTACAGTTCCTAGTGGCAGTCGCTGGGTAATACTCTAAGGATATATTATGGCAGTTACATTAAATGCAAGTACGACAGCAGGTTTAGTTACTTCTGCTGATACGTCAGGGGACTTAAACATACAGAGTAATGGCTCAACTAAATTAGCAATTACTTCAGCAGGTGCTGCTGTTACTGGTACATTAAGTGCTACTACTTTTAGTGGAGATGGTTCAGCTTTAACTGGTTTATCAGGTCCAAATTTTACTGATAATTATGTAAGGTTATCAGGAACACAACTTAATAATGCGCAAAATAGCGTCACAAAATATATATTAGAAACAGAACAAAGTGATACCAATGGTTGGTGGGATTCTACTAATCATAAGTTTTTACCAAATAAAGCTGGATGGTATCAAGTAACTTGTTCTTGGTTTCCTGCTAGGGCAGCTACAGGAGTATTTCAATTTCAACATAGATTATATAAAAATGGAACTTGGCAAGAAGAATTAAATGGCAGAAGTATATCTTATGCAGTTACAACAAATTCTACTCCAGGTTCTGTAAATTGTACTTACTTTGCTTATTTAAATGGTACAACAGACTATCTTGAAAATTATGTATATACCTATGATTATGGTGGCGGTGGTGATGGCTGGGTTACACTAACTCATATGTATATTAGTTGGGTAGGAGTTTAACATGACGCTATTTGAAAAGATTAAAACACTGTATCCTGAGTTTACGGATGATGACCATATTAACTCTTATGTAATACAAAATGATATGGATGGTAAGGGAGCATACTTAGCTAGTTGGTCTCATCCAACAATACCTCAACCTACTGAAGAACAGTTACAGGGAGTAGCATAATATGGCTGGAGTTATATTAAACGGTTCAACATCAGGGTCAGCTACAATAGAAGCTGTGGACGGCGTAACCGTTACCCTTACACTACCAGCAACAAGTGGTACTTTAGTTACTTCAGCCACTGCAGGGTTTGCTAGTGGAACTAGGATGTCTTTTCAACAAACATCGGCTCCCACAGGCTGGACTAAAGACACTACAGCGGCAATAAACGATAGCGCATTAAGGTTTGTGACAGGTACAGCTAGTTCTGGCGGTTCGGTTGCGTTTTCTACTGCATTTGCAAGTCAAGCAGTAAGCGGAACGGTTGGGACATCTGGGGAATTTACTTTAACATCATCTGAAATACCTGGTCACAACCATATGCAAGGTCGTGCATCAGAAGCGTTAGGTATTGTTTATGGCCGTGGTCCAACAACTGGTGCTCAACGAGATTCATTGGTAACAAACACACAAAACTTACCATATACATCAACAACTGGTGGCGGTGGTTCACACTCACACTCTGGTGGCTCATTTACTGGAACAGCAATTGACTTAGCTGTTAAATACTACGATTTTATTATAGCGAGCAAAGATTAATGGCCAAAGACGCTAAAATTATTTGCCCAATGATGGGCGGCAAACCATGTGTAGAAGACGGTTCTATTGTTGACGGAGAGTTGGTTGCTTGTCGCTTTTGGGTAACTGTACATGGGGTACATCCTCAAACTGGAGAAACTATAAATAATTCAGATTGTGCAATGTGCTGGACTCCAGTATTAATGGTTGAGAATAGTAAGGTAAACAGAGAAACAGGTGCAGCAATTGAATCATTCAGAAATGAAATGGTTAAAGCAAATGAAACAAGCACACAAGTATTAATTGCTACTGCAAATAAAAATTTAATAGAAGGATAAAATATGAAGCTATCAATTATTCCTGCTGATGGAACTGTTTGCGAAGATGGTGTTTGCTACCTTCATTTGTCATGGGAAGGAACTCCTGTTGGCGTTCACGCTTTGCAATGGCAAGATGTAAGCGGTTGGATTGAATATGTAGGCGATGTGCCTAATGAGCCTATTGATGTATTGCCAACATGGGCTGACAATGCCATGGAAGCATGGGCCACTGCTGCCGCACCAAAACCTCCAACACCAAATACGGCTGAAGAAAATAAATCATTATCCATGTCATTATTGCAGGAAACAGATTGGACACAAATTCCTAGTGTTAGTGACCATTCACTTAGCAACCCATACTTGGCTAACAAATTAGCCTTTGACCAATACCGTGACGCCGTGCGTCAATATGCAGTTTATCCAGTAGAGGGTAACATTGACTGGCCAACCATACCAGCAGAAAACTGGGTTAAAGTTTAAATTTAAGGAAATCATATGGCAATTGTCTTAGATGGAACAGCAAACACGGTAACACCGTTAAACGGAGCATTAGGTGGAACTACACCTAGCACAGTGGCGGCTACTACAATCGTAGCAAGTTCAACAATTAAAGGTGCAACTACCATTGCTGTAGGGAATGCTACACCATCAGCATCAGGTGCAGGTATTACATTCCCAGCTACGCAGAGTGCTAGTACGGATGCTAATACGCTAGATGATTATGAGGAAGGCACTTTTACTGCAACTTTAACTGGCAGTACAACAAACCCATCAACACCTGTTACAGCTACGGCAACTTATACAAAAATAGGTAATGTTGTTAACTTTAAAATATCTTTTGAAGCTGTAAATACTACAGGTGCATCAGGTCAAATTATTATAACTGGACTGCCATTTACTCCAGCAACTGGTTATAGAGTAATTTTACCATGTGTTTTCTTTAACATGGCTACATTTACTGGCTCACCTATTGGCATGATAGACAATTATTTATCAAGCATTTATTTTTATGCAAGCGCATCTAATTCAGCATGGTCTAATGTAACTCATAATGCTGGAGCAACACGCTATTTGTCTGTTTCTGGATTTTATACAGTTTAAGGATAACTAATGGAAAAAATAATCGCTAAACTCAACGCTTTCCTAAGCCAGTTCTGTATTGTGTGTAAAATACCTTGCGATAAGCAAATGCACTTTATATGTGGCTTTATCATAGCTGCCATGCTAACACCATTTATTGGTTTATATTCTATTGCTGTTGTGGCTGTGATTGCTACAGCAAAAGAGTTATATGATGATATGAACAAAGCTATTCATACTCCTGATATATGGGATTTAGTGGTTACAGTGGTAGGTGGTGTGTTAGGTTTTAGTTTAATAAATTTATTATAATAAGAGAATAGAAATGTCAGAGCCTATAGACCCAGTTGAATACGGTAAACTTATCTCCAAGGTGGAATCCCTTGAGAAGAAGATAGACAAGATGGAAAATGCCCTAGATGAACTGCTTGCCTTAGCCAATAAGGGTCGTGGTGGCTTTTGGATGGGTATGATGATTGCATCTCTTGTAGGTGCAGTTATTTCTTATTTATCTCGTGCAGTTATAGGTCATGGTTAATGCAACTAACACCTCACTTCTCTCTTGCTGAACTAACAGTTACTAATCAAAAGATAGATAATACTCCATCTAAAGAAATAGTAGAAGTGTTACGCACAACTGCTTTCTACATGGAGAAAGTAAGGGAAATACTAGGTAATGTAGCTATTACTATTAATAGTGGCTACCGTAGTCCTGATGTCAATCGTGCAGTAGGTGGCACTAGCAACTCATCACACACCTACGGTTATGCTGTGGATTTTACAGCTTATGGTCACACTCCACTTACTATATCTAATATTCTTGCTAAAAGTAATCTTAAGTTTGACCAACTAATTTATGAAAAGACTTGGGTTCATATATCCTTTGACCCTCGTATGCGTGGGAATATTCTCACACTCAAGGGTAAGGGTAAGTATGTAAAGGGGATTGTATAATGTGGTCAGTTTTATTTCCAGCTTTAATTCCAGCATTAACCGATGGTGTTCGTGGTATCTTTGCTAAGTTTACTGGTGGCGCAGGTGGCACACCACAAAATGTAAGTGAACGCATACAACTTATGCAAGCAGAAACAGCAAGGCTATCTGCTTTAGCAGAGATAGACAAACCAGTAGGTGAGCCTGACAAATGGGTAACTAACCTACGAACTAGCTTTAGGTATGTAGCAATTATTATTATTTGGTTTGCAACAATAGGGGCAGTCTTTACACCAACTATCCCTGAGGGCATCACACTTATTATGCTTGACTTAAGTGGTGCTTGTATGTCGTTTGTAATTGGTGAGCGTATGTATTTAACTTTAAGGAAATAATATGCCATTAGTTAAAGGTAAAAGTAAGAAAACAATCTCCAAGAATATATCTACATTAATGCACGAGGGCAAACCACAGAAGCAATCTATTGCTATTGCTTTAAGTCAGGCTGGTAAATCCAAGAAAAAAGGTAAGAAATAATGCCAATTAAAAAGGGACAAGAGACTTTTGAAGGGTATAACAAACCTAAGCGCACACCCAACCATCCCACTAAATCTCATGCTGTTCTAGCAAAAGAGGGTGACAAAGAAAAGTTAATACGTTTTGGGCAACAAGGAGTGAGAGGTGCTGGTGCCAATCCATCTACTCCTGCTGAGAAAGCTAGACAAAAATCCTTTAAGGCGCGTCATGCAGATAACATTGCTAAAGGTAAAATGTCTGCTGCATATTGGGCTGATAAAGTCAAGTGGTGAGAAATAGGTTGACAAATTGTATCTATTGTGATATAATTGTATTATAATTAAAAGGAATATAAATTGACATATTTAGAAGCAGTCAACAGGGTTTTAAGACGACTTCGTGAAAACGAGGTCACCACTGTCAATGAAACTCCTTACTCCAAACTTATTGGTGATTTAGTTAATGTTGTAAAAGTAGAGATTGAAGATGCTTGGGATTGGTCTGCTCTCCGCACAACACTTACTGCAACAACAACTGCCTCTTTGTTTAACTATGTATTAGTTGGTTCAGGTACTCGTTTGCGTGTCTTAGACATCATAAACGACACTGACGACTTCATAATGCAACAACGAGGCACTAAGTGGTTTGACCAACAATTCTTGTTGAACAGTCAGCAACTTGGTTCTCCAATGTACTACAACTTTAACGGTGTGGATGGTAATGGGGATAGTCAAGTGGACTTCTTTCCTATTCCTGATGGAACATACGATGTTCGTTTAAATGTTGTGCTTCCTCAAGCAGAACTTGTAGCAGATTCCACACAGATACAAATCCCAGCACTTCTCCTTGTTGAGGGTGCATTAGCTCGTGCTATTAGTGAGCGTGGTGATGATGGTGGTTATGTGGAACAAGAGCAACGCTATCGCTCTATGGCTTCTGATTTAATTGCTGTAGAAGCAAGCCAGCGTCTTGATGAAATGATTTGGACAGCACAATAATGGCAGGGTCATTAAAAGCTCTTAGTAATGCCGCACTAGGTTTTCTTGGGTTAAACACTCAAGAGAGTGGTATTACATTGGAGAGTGGGTATGCTACTAAAGCCATTAACTGTGTTATTGATAAGTTTGGTCGTTTAGGTAGCCGTAGGGGTTGGACACCAGTTACTACAGATAATGGTTCTTTAAGTGATACTACTTATTTAGAAGCTTTGTTTGAGTTTATTGATGTGGACTTAACACCTACCATCCTATCTTGTGGTGGTGGTATGATGTACACGGGTTCTACTACTCTTGTAGCATCTCCAGTTAAACAAGCAGACCAAACAACTGACCTTACAATTACTTTTACTGGTAATAGGTGGCAATTCTCACAATTAGCAGAAGGTGCTGGTTATGGAAATAGTATGTATGGGTTTGCCGCTCAAACAGGTAATCCACTTCTTGTCTATCGTAAACGTAACCATGTTAATGAATACATTTGGCAACGAGTAGGGGATTATGGCACTAAACCTACAGGTGTATCTACCTTTGACCCTGACTGTTCTCATACAGCCTTTGGTCGTCATTGGGTGGCAGGTGTAACAGGTGCTAAGACAACAGTTTATTATAGCAAGTTATTAGATGGTGCGACTTTTACAGGGGTAGGTTCAGGTTTAATTGATATTGAATCTGTTGTTGGTAGTAGTGACCAAATTGTTGGGATTTCCTCACATAATAATTATCTTATTATCTTCTGCCGTAATAACATTGTAATTTATCAATCTCCTGATGACCCTACTAATTTAACTCTTGCTGATGTAGTTACAGGTGTTGGATGTATTGCTCGTGACACAATACAACAAACAGGTACAGATTTAATATTCCTAAGCAATAGTGGTGTGCGTAGCTTTAACCGAGTAGTTCAAGAGAAAAGTATGCCGATGCGTGATTTATCAATGAATGTCCGTGATGACTTAGTTGCATACATTGCAGGTGAAACGCTAACAGAAGTTAAGAGTGTGTATTTTGAGAGAGATGCTTTCTACCTCTTGGTATTGCCTTCACTTAAACAAGCATTTTACTTTGACTTACGGCAGATGTTAGAAAATGGTGCGGCTCGTGTAACAACATGGGAAAACTTCCTTCCTAAAGCTCTTTGTAAAACTAGAGATAGAAATTTATTACTGGGGATGGCAGGTGGTATTGGTAAATACTTTGGGTATTCTGATAATGGGGATTCTTATCGTTTAGAATACTACACATCTAACATTGATGCAGGTGAACCTTATAGCCTTAAGTTTTTAAAGAAAGCAAGTGTAATTGTAATTGCTTCAGGAAGTCAAGACATTGTATTTAAATATGGGTTTGATTATAAGAATACTTATACCAGCAGAACATTTACAAAAGATTTTATTGGTGGAAGTGCTGAGTATAATATAGCAGAATATAACATAGGTGAATTTACATCAGGCACTGCTATTAATGATATTGTTATGCACTTAGGTGGGTCAGGTAAAATATTACAATTTGGTGTAGAAGTTCCAATTGAAGGTGCTCCAGTTAGCTTACAACAACTAACAATCTATTTGAAAACAGGGAAAATGGTATAATGTCAAACTATGTGAAGGCTACAAACTTCTATACAAAGGATGCCTTACTTACAGGTAATCCTGATAAAATTATTAAGGGTGCTGAGATTGATGCTGAGTATAATGCTATTGCTACAGCCATAGCTAGTAAAGCAGATACCACATCCCCTACATTTACAGGGACACCTATAGCTCCCACTGCTGCTGCTAACACTAATACTACTCAAATAGCTACCACTGCTTTTGTAAATGCTGCTTTAAGTTTAGCTTATCCTGTTGGTTCAATATTTAGTTCTACAAGTTCTACTAGCCCTGCTACATCTCTTGGTTTTGGTACATGGGTAGCGTTTGGTGCTGGTCGTGTTTTAATTGGGGTTGGCGGTGGATTTACTGCTGGAGCAACAGGTGGTAGTGCAGACGCGATTGTTGTTAGCCATACCCACACAGCAACATCAACCGTAACTGATTCAGGACACGCGCACGATGTTCAGATGAAATACGCTAACGGAAGTGGTGCAGGTTATAGTGTGGCTAATGGCGCGGTTACTGGCACAGACTTAAACTTATTAACGCCCGGCACTAATACAGCAACAACAGGAATTACTGTTGCTACTACTAATGATACTGTTGGAGTAAGTGCAACTAATGCAAACTTACAACCGTACGTTGTTGTTTATATGTGGAATCGCACTGCTTAATGAAACACCCAGTATTAGTCAAAAAAGACTATACGATTTATTTTGAATATGTTTTATATAATGAAATACAAGAAATTATAGTAGTGCATTGTGATATAACTAAATGGAATAAAACAGTAAAACACCAGTTAGCAATAGATAGTTATAATTTGTTTTCTAAACAAGATAAACCAATAATAGCTGTGCATGACAAAGAAGATAAAAAACATTTTAAATTTATAACAATGATGGGTTTCTATCCTTGTTTAGATGAAATACTAATAGAGGATGGTTCTAAAAATATGATGTTTATTTGGAGTAATATATAATGGGTAAATTAGTTAAAGGAGTTACTGGAGCACTAGGTGGTTTTGCCACAGGAGGTTGGACTGGTGCTGCTGCTGGTGCTCTTGGTGGTTTGACATCAGGTGGCGGAGGTGGTGGAGGTTCACCTACTTCTGCTGGATTTACTCCATATAGCATTAAATCAGGTATTGCTACATCTTCAGTTGACCCAAATGCTAGAACAGCAACTTATACCTTAACACCTGAAATGCAAGCGTTCCGTGACCAGTATTTTGCTGGTGCAACTGCTGCTCTCCCTTCTGCTGAACAAACAGCCTATGCTCAACAAGTATCGGATTATGGTAAGGGATTGTTTGGACGAGCAACAGCTATGGATACAGGAGCAATGACCCAAGATTATTAT
>Ga0208795_1001243_pt1 | contig 11708 bp, 11 predicted proteins | sample CB_VirMetaG_6_FD_184541 | JGI IMG/M metagenome (GOLD analysis project Ga0208795, IMG submission 184541) | Freshwater to marine saline gradient viral communities from Chesapeake Bay - CB_1508_2 Viral MetaG (SPAdes) (version 4) | ecosystem: Environmental > Aquatic > Marine > Coastal | place: USA... | reverse complement strand
AAAGTAGCTTTAACATCTTCTTCATTATAGAAAATGATATCCGTTCCATCATCTTCAAAAAACAAATCAGTAGCTTTAATTCTACTTTTCATAGAAACTAATTTGACCTCTCATCCTCAATTTTCTAATTTTTTAACTAGAAACTCAGGAACTGTATTACCATTAAATTGATCAATAATAACTACTTTCTTATGAAATGGAAAATCTTGTTGGTCCATAAATTTAATAGTTTCATGAAGTCATTTTAATCTTTGAGGATGAGCAATTGACATAATACAGGCTTTTATCTTCATTTTAAATACCTTCCTTTTTTCATTTCTTTACTTGATTTTTAATATCTAAAATATTTGTTTCAAATGGCTTGAACATTTTTGAGCTCGCTCAGCAATATGAGGTTGAGAAGAGCAAATTTGAATTGTTATATCTTTTATTTTCAATGTCGTTTTGATTCTCCTTGAACAAAATGATATGTTACACAATCTCTAACTATAAATTCTTCATAACCATCTTTTTGCATTCTATCATGTATAAGAACGTCACCAGTTATTCCATTTCATAATGGCTCAAGTGGCCCATATTTCTCTCATTCGTTTTTCTTCATTAATCAAGAACATCCATCTACTCGGTCTATCTCTCCAAGAGACGTGCGCAACTTACCTGGTTTCTTTCAGATCCTAAGGCTGTCTTGAATGTTCAACAACTCTTTCTTCACTCCTTTGTTGATGTGATTGACATAGAAGTCAAACTTCCTCAAATCAAAATCTTCAAAGTTGTTTCCTAAGTTCATCATAAAATGTCTAGACACAACGTTCATCTTCTGAAGCCTCTCTCTATTCTCTATAGTGTTTGCTTGAAGAACTACTTTTCTGTCTTTGTTCTCTTCTGCTAGACGATAGAGATGCAAAAAGCTGTCTTTAGAGAAAGCTTGATCAGATCCACCACGAAATACTCAACCATCTTTTGCTTGTTTATAACCTAAGTTCCAACAAGTATAGAGATTATTCAAGAATATGTCATTTGGTTCTTCAAACACATGAACTCTTATATGATTAGTCAAGCATCAATCAACAATTTCGCTAGTTACATGAGCTGGAATGTTGTCATTCTTGTAGACAATGACGAGCAACTCTTTTTCACATTCTAGTTTATCGAATCCAGCTCATCACTTGACATTCTTAATGTGACCCTTGAGTAAATTGATGTCTTTTCCTATGATAGTATAATAAGTGAACATTCTAATCTCCAAAGCATTCTTCAACTATGTGAGCGAGTCTTACAATGTCATCTTCATTCATCTCCATGTGACATGGTAAGAATATACCAAGTGAATCAACTTTCTCTGCATTTGGAACGTCTTCTACATATCCATATCTCTCTAAGAAGAAAGGCTGTCTGCTCATAGAACCAGCAATGATTGGTCTACATTCGATGCCTTCTCTCTTCAACTCTTTGATTAGTTTGTTTCTCTTTTCATAAGATGGAGCGAGAACAGGGATCGCAAATAGAGACGTGAACCCAATAGATTTAGGTTTCCAATCATTGTAATAAGCATTCCACAAACTAAACAAGTCAGCTCTTTTTTTAAAGATGTCATCTATCTTCTCCATTTGTCTTAGCCCAATGAAAGCTTGGATGTCTGTAGACCTTACGTTGAAACCTGGATACAAGAACTTGAAAGAATTGTTAAAGTCTCTTACTTCTTCGTCTTCACTATGATTGTCAATGTAGTCTTCAAAGAAACTGTCAACGTTTGCCATGTCTCTAGTCCAACCATGAGCCCTTATGCTGAGCAAGATCTGATAGTAACTATCATCATTTGTGCAGATCATTCCACCTTCTACTGTAGAGATGTGATGAGAGAAGAACATGCTGAATGTTGACATAAGACCCATACTTCCAACTAGATGATCATCATATTGAGACCCCATCGCTTCACAGCAATCTTCTAAGAACTCAATGTTATTGTCTCAACAAATGTCTCTTATCCTTCCAACATTGGGAACAAGACCCAACACGTATACAAGAATGAATGCTTTGATGTCATTCTCTTTCACTACTTTCTCAAAGTGGTCAATGTCTATGCAGAGATTATCACTGTCACAATCTATGAGAACCGGCTCTAGACCAAATTGAATGAGCGGTGCGATGTCTGTAGATCACGATAGAGCTGGGACTGCAACTTTGTCTCCTCTCTTCAATCTTCCACTGCATATCAAAGAGTAGATCATAAGCAAGAGAGCAGAAGATCCAGAGTTCACAAAGACTGCATGCTTCACTCCCATCCATTCTGCTCACTTCTTCTCAAATTCTAGAGTGAGAGGTCCCTTGCTTAGTCTAGGATTTGTCGCTATTCATTCAGAAAGAGCCTTGATGTCTTCTTCTGAAATGATGTTAGAGATTAGATTTATTGGTTTCTTCATTTTACATCACCTTTTCTTTTAAGAATTGCTTTAGTTCTGTCATATAGTTTTTTCAAGACATCCATTCTACTTGTTTTCTTCTTGCAAACTTTTTTGATCAAATGTCTAACAAGATAGAGATCAAACCATCAACATCTCCTGGTTTGTATACACGATCTGCTTCGAACTCATAGTTGCAGAAGCCAACATCAGACGAGATAACAGGAACTCCAGAAGCGAGAGCCTCTTGGAAAGACATTGGTCCAGCTGTGTATAGAGAAGGAATGAGCAAGTAGTCGATAGTGTTGTAGAACTTAGGATAGATAGAGTAGTCTGCATCTGTCATAAATGCAACTTCAACACCCTTCTTCTGAAGGATGGGTTCAATCCCTTCTCTTCAACCATCTCCTAAGAAGAAGAACTTGAAATGTTTCAATGTGTTGTCGTCTATCTTTTCGAAAACTTCTTCTAAGAAGTGTTGGCCATATCCGGGAAATCCGCCTCTCGATACGATTCCTATCTTTGTTTTCTTTAGAGGGAATAGATTTGCTGTCTCACCTGGAATGATAGTTGTCATCGGTCTATCAACTCCAACTTCAACTGACATCTTTTCATATCTCTTATTCATATGAACTATGCCATCAAGAGATCATCCGTTTCGTGAGTTCAAGAGACCTATCAATCAATCTGAACTATTCTTGTCTGCGTGAGTGAATAATGCAACATCTTTGTTTGTTTTTTGATTAAAGTATGTGTTTTGTAGATCTACATAGAAGTTTACATCAGCATTGGGAGATGCTTCATGCGACATAGACATTTCAAGACCAATCTCTTGCCCAGCCTTGTACATTCTCTCTGCAAGCTTTACTAAGATCCAAGTTCCAGGACACTTTACGATATGCAACTTCATTTTATCTCTCTAGCTTTTCTTTTCATAATGCCAAGTCGGTTGAGACCATCACAGAAACTATGTCTTTCAGTTTCTTCTTTGGTTCCCATCCCAGCTTCTCTTTTGCTTTTGTGTAGTCTCCTCTAAGAAACTCTACTTCTGCGGGTCTCATGTTCTCTTTTGTAGAGACAACATATTTTTCTCAATCGTTGACACCAATGCAAGAGAATGCCAATCTTAAGAAGTCCCTAACAGACTTTGTTGCGTTTGTTGCGATGATATAATCGTCTGGTTCATCTTGCTGCAACATTAATCACATCGCTTCTACATACTCAAAAGCATAACCTCAATCGCGAACTGCATCAAGGTTTCCGAGTTCTATCTTATTAGAAACACCATGATAGATCTTCGCAACTCCATCAGTTATCTTTCTTGTGACAAACTGATATCCCCTTCTCTCAGATTCATGATTGAAAAGAATGCCACAACAATTGAACATTCCATAAGACTCTCTATAGTTCTTTGTAATCCAATGAGCGTAGACTTTAGCTACACCATAGGGAGAACGAGGATAGAAGATAGTGTTTTCATCAGCTACGCCTGACATTTGGCCAAACATCTCTGAAGACGATGCCTGATAGAACTTCACTGGTTTGCCATATTCTCTAATAGCTTCAAGTAGTCTCAGCACGCCAAGTCCGGTGATGTCTCCAGTAGAAACAGGAGTGTTCCAACTTTCTGCTACGAAAGATTGTGCGGCAAGATTGTAGATCTCATCTGGTTCTGCTTCTTTGATTGCTCTAAGTAGAGATTGCTGATCCGTTAGGTCACCAGAAAGGAATGTTATCTTATCTTCTATGTGCTTTATGTTTATTCTGTTCTTTGTGGACACGTGTCGCTCAAGTCCAAAGACTTTATAGCCCTTAGACAATAGAAAGTCGGCAAGATGTGAACCATCCATGCCTGTGATTCCTGTTATAATCGCGCGCTTTTGTCTAATATTGTTCACAGCTTCTCCTTTGTTCCTAAGTCTTCAATATCTTTTTTAACATACCATTCAGGAAATATTTTGTCATCCGCTTGTATACATGTTAGTCCTTCTTCATTAATCATTCTGTCAAGAGCTCAGCCTGTTTGACCTTTAGATTTATATAGATGATATTTTTCTAAAATTGATTGATCTGTTGCGAAGCCTCTATGAATTAGTTTATATTGTTTAGCATCAAAAATATTGTTTACTCCAGTTGGCATTTCATTTTGATTTACATGTATTCCGTAAACTAAATCAAAACTAAGTTTTCCATTGTTTCTTCAAAATGGAACCCTTCCTACATTATCAAAGTAATCATAAAGATCATCTACTCTATATCAAGTATCACTTCTTCAAAGATTTAAATGTCCAAGACGTAAACCATCATATCCTTTTTCTTCAATTGATTTAAGTAACGACTTAATAGGTTTTCCATCGTTTTTTAACAATCTTGAATCAAGAATTGTATCACCATCTATTCAAAAAATTCAATCAACATCTGAATGATCTAATAATATTTTTTCTAATAGTTCTTGTTTACAAAAAACAGTTTCTTCAAACCTATTTGTTGGACTTTCAATAACTACACAATTATCAAATTGTTTATAGTATTCTTTCGAACCATCGTCTGAATCTTGATCAAAAATATAAATATAGTCACATATCTCCATACATTTAAATCAATTTTCAAGATTACCGTTTTTAAGTTCGTTTCTAAGCATACTAAAGCCGATTATTTTCATTTAAAATACTCCATAAAAATTTTCATGTTGTACTATGACTTCTAAAGCAGTTACAATCTTCACCGACGTTGTACCATCTCCCAACCAACCGGCGTCTAACTTCTCTTGATTTTGAGCCCAACTGATCAAGTCTGCTCATAATCCCTTTTGCTCAGGATATAATGGAAGATATTTGGAACAACCATGATTATAAGACTGTGGTCTTTCAGTATAGTCTCGAGGCACCAATACCTTGACATCGAATAGTGTTGGTTCTTCTTGGGCTGTTCCGGAATCGCTTATTATAAATGATGCATTCTGCATTAGTGTCATATAATCTTTATATGACTGTAGTGGAATAAATTCAACATCTGGTGGGAGCGGTATGTCAAAATCCTTAAAAGCTTGCATTGTTCTTGGAAAGCTAAGAAAGTATACTTTAGATCTTTTATGTATTTGCTGATAATATACTAAGAACTCACAAACCATTCTTAGTCTTGTTATATCCAAAAAGTTCTCTGGTCTATGAATATCCACTACAATATAATCTTCTTTCTTGCCATAAATTTTAAACTTTCTAGCAGGCTCTACGATTGTATTACCTACAACGTATATGTTTTTTGGGTTATGTCCTTCGCGCATCAAATTACGAGCATAATCATTATGATATACAAAATGATAATCGGTAACCATATCACAGATTTTACGATTAATCTCCTCAAACATTCTCATATCACCAGATCGCATACCAGCTTCAATATGAGCAATCTTATAACCGGCTTTTTTTACAAAAGGTGCTGTAATAACTGAATTACTATCGCCAAGATAAACTACAATGTCTGCTTTAACTTTTTTTAAAGTTTCAAGTAATTTAGGAAGTAATTTTTCAATTTGTTCCGCTTGATCGCCTCCACCACATTCTAAATTATAATCAGGTTTTCTAATTTGTAATTCATTAAAAAAAACTTCTGATAACATTTTATCATAATGTTGGCCTGTATGAATTAAAATATGCTCAAGACACTCCGATTTATCTAATCGTTTGAATACTTCAGACATTCTAATAAAATCAGGACGTATACCAGTTACTGTAGCTATTACAGGTTTTTTCATCTAAATCTCCATATCTAAAAGTAAACTTTTTCTAGCTTTATAATTTGGTTTCATAGTAGCTTCTTTAAAAAGAGCTCTATTAATAGACTGTCCGTTTTCATAATTTGGATTAGCTGCAGGGTGATCATGAAATTGATGTACACAAAAAGGCATATTAATAATTTTTGTATTACAGATTTGTTTTACTCTAAAAAGAAAATCATCATCGTCAAATGAAGTACCTTTAGCATATATTTCATCAAATCCACCTATTTTAAATAAATCATTTCTAGTTATAGCTGAAAGTCAATGATATTCTGCTGGTCTATAGATAGAATGATTATACCACCCATTTTGAAATATTCCTTTAAATGGTCCAGAAAATAGTGGATTAATAATTTCTAAAATTTCTTTTTGAGATTTTACTTTATTAAATTTTTCAGTTTGTTCTTTTGTAGCACTATAGCACGCATAAGTTAGATATTTTCCATTTTCAATATTTTCTTCTATAGATTTCAACACATTTCCAACATGAAGATTTTCTGGATTTTGAATTATAATTATAGAACCTTGCGATTTTGCAAATCCAATATTAAAAGGAATTGATGGGTTTAGCCTTTTTCCTTTTTGATCTTTTTCAATTCTAAAAACCTTTAATTCAGAATATATATCCATTAAATCTTCTATTCTTTGATCTTCATCAGAAGCATCATCAACAACTATAATTTCATAAGAATATTTTTCTCTATAAAGTCTTTTTATTGACTCAATAGTTGAAATAAATTGTGATCTTCTATTTCAATATGCCATTACAAAAGAATAATTCATTTTAACCCATTATTTCTTTATAAGTCTTCTTCAATTCCTTTAAGAACTTTGCATGATTATACTTATCAGCTAGATATTCAGAAGCCTTCTCTAACTTACCCTTAGTCTCTTCATCATCTAGAGCTCTAATAGCAATACTGATAGCCTTTACCCAATCATAAGGATTATTATTATCTGTGATAAAGTTGTGGAAAGATATGCCGCTTACTTGATCATCATCTAAGAAGTCTTCTCCACCTAGACCTGCATTACCAATGTATAGGTTTCCACAAAGTATACTCTCAAGAGCAGGTAAACCAAAACCTTCGCCTTCTGTAAAGTTTACAAAGATCTTTGAAGACTTTAGGATTTCGGCAACTTCTTCTTGTGACTTACCAATAATAGGAACAAATTCCCAACCATTAACAATTCCTAAAGCTTGAGCTAAAGAGAAAAAGATACCATACCACTTTTCCATTCCCTTACGTGGCATAAAAGCAATTTGATTCTTCTTTTCTCTAGGTTTCTTTGTTACAGCAATATCAAGCTCACCGTCTTCTGTTTCAACAACTTCTTCTACTTCTTCTTCTCCAATATTAAGATTAAATAAATTAGTGTCTACAAAGTTTGAAACCTTAAAAGTTTCTTCTTCAGTATATTTAAACATGTCCTTAATATACTGATCTACAGGACCGCTAACACTAATAACTTTTTCAATTCCAATTTGCTTAAGATTTGGAATTTGACCTTTAAAAACTTGCTGAAGAGCTGGGACAATATAGAGCCAGCCTTGAGCAAACATTGCAATCTTTGCTGGAACTTGATACTTCATCTTTAACTCTGCAGCGAGATGTGGAAACCCTTCTGGAATAACAATTAAATCATTCTCAGTAAATGTGAACTTTAAATCACCCAATTGAGGTTGTCCTTGATCATTATGATTAAGTTCAAACATCTTATCAAGATAATGACACTTTAGATGAGCAATATTACTTCCAAATTTACGTCAACTAATCTTCTTAAAATTTTGAGAAAAATGTGTTACAAAAGTTTCAAAACCTAACTTTCTTAGAGTAATAGCATGATCATAGATCATTGAAATACCGCCTGATGGTTGTGGCATATCTGGTGTGATAAAAAATATTCTGTTTGGCTTCATAATAATAAGGTCTCCTTTAGTCTTCTGTGAATTGAACAGCACCGTTTTCATCTTCTTCTAAGAAAGATACTGATCCGTCTTCATTTTCTTGTTGTGTTGTATTATCTTGAATTTGTTGTTGTGCTTGAGCTTGATGTGCTTGTTGCATTGCCTGTAAATCTACTCAATGAATTACAGAAATTTCATTTGGATTATATCCTTTTAGAGCCATTTCAGTTGCCTTTGGAATTAGTTCATCTGTTACTAACTTACCAACGTGAAACATTGCTACAGAAGTTCCATCTGGTGCTCTTTGAGTCATTGTAGCTGAATTAAAATCAATAGCTCTACAAAGCTCATAAGAAATAAAGATCTCATCAGGAACTATTGTATCAATGTGTTTAGGAAAGTCTTCTAGACGATAAGTAAATGTATTTTGTTTTTCATCATCTTTTTTGGAAAGATCTTTTACTTCTAAGCGAGATAGAGATCATCCAAAATTCTTCTTATTTCTTTTATACTCTTCTCAATGACAATTAAAGTGATTTGGATAAAACTCGATTGGTGTTACACTCTTAAAAGTAACAAGTTCTCCATATTCTCCCTTACTGTGATTGTCTGTATAGTTTCTAATCTTATTAAAACTATTGTCATCAGAAACAAACCACTTAAGAGAAAACTTTTCTGGCCATTTGGAAAATCTACCTTTTATTCCTTCTACATCTTCATAGAGTTTTAAAACTTCTGCATGAATTTGATGAGAACCAATAGTTACAATATCTACTAACTTTATATCTTTAGACAAATCTTGATTAATCACTTGTGCAAGAGATTGTAAGTATTCGTTAATATTTGTAAGATGATTTACAGTAATAAAAACAGTAATTGTATTACTTAGCATGGCTCTTTCTCTCATACTTTAAAGCTTCACCTAATAGACGATCTTCTTGATTATACTCAACTCTCATAAAACGATTAATACCCGTCTGAGAGATAACCTTGCGTGGTTCTTCATTATCTGTCTTGAAATTTCTGAGCATAATAATCTTATTACGATACTTGTTCCAGTTAATCTGATAATCTGGATCAGCTTCGCCACACTCTCCAAGAATGAGATAATTGAGAGCATTAATTGTAAAGAAAGTATTTGTCTGAGGCTTCCAATTAATAAACTTTGTATTATCTAATTGGTTTTGTTGCCTATCTTCTGATAGTGCCGCCTTGAATGTAATAAATACATCTTCGCTTCTATTCTTCTTGCGAAAAACAAAGAGATCTGATCTTACGTCATATGAATTTGTGATATTTTCACAATTTAACATAATCTCATTCTCAAGTTCTTCATCACTAAGACCTCTTGACTGAACAAACGTTACCAACATTCTGATGTTTTCCATTGTTTAATTTCTCCCTTAAACTTGTCCTAAATTACTACCTTGCTTAAACGTATACGGAAAAAAAGTATTACATTGCTTGAATATGTCGATTACTTCTTGAACTTCTTCTTCACCACACTTAAATACAATCTGATCATGAAGTAGTAAAACAATTTGAGCCTTTATATTTCTTTTTTTCATTTCAAACCAAATTCTGATTATAATATCAATCATCTTATCATTAGCTTCTGACTGTATTATATTATTTAAATACTTAGTTACGATCTTATTTATTCGAATAATTCTACCTTCTGAAGTTTGTATTACATCTGGTATAGTATTCGGTAACTCTCTTTTTAATTGAGGTATCTTTGTCTCTATACTTAGAGCGACTTCAGCTTCTGCTTCAGTAAATTTACCAGCACCGTAGAACTGTTTGATAATAGCATTCTTCACAACTGATCTTTTTAAGTCCTGTATACCTAATTCTTGAACTATATTTTCATATATATCAAAATCTGATCTTATCTTTTTGTTAGAGAGATAATCTGAGTAAGTTTTTATTGCATAAAAAATTTCCATACCACTCATATCAAAACTTAAGAACTGCTGATCACCAGCAACAAAGGCTGAGCGAACCGCTTCAGTCTTTGGTATACTCATTAAATTTACTTTTGTTTTATTATGAAAAGAAAGTCTACCTGTTGACGCATTCATAAACTTATATTCCAGTTTCAGAGGAGAACCATTAGTATCTTGAGAATACTGAAGAAGACGTTGAACAAACGGGTTTTCTTTTGTTTTTTCTAGTTGATCAATATCATAATCTAATCTACTATTTCTCTCTATATCACATAAAACTACTGCGAAATGTTGTAACATCTTCAGGAGTTTCATTTGATCCAGTTTTGTTGCAACATACCCATAAGTCTGTCCCATAAGACTAATGAAGACCGCCTCTTTGATAAGAACATCTCTCAGAATATTATGTGGTATGTAGTAGTAGAATTCTTCATTCTGATGAATAGTTTCCAAAAAGACCCTAATCTTCTTAGAATTCTCATCTTCATAGAGATCTGATATGAGTGTTGGGTTTTTCTTTTGTGTTACAAGATGACTAATAATCTGAGTATCATATACTGATCCAATCGCTGCACTAACTTCATCTAGGGTAAGTTTATCTAAGATAGGATAGATGAGGTGTCTAAGGTTCCAAACAAAAAGTTTTTTCTTTTTCTGTGCTGTCAAGAGCTTTTTGATAGCTATAGTGATATACTTCTTGTCTCCATCAAAATGTTGATCATCAACTATAAAAAGTTTTCCTGATAAAAAGATACAAATCATGAAATATGAGTCAGATACATATCTATAGGCGAGTGATATAGAAGTCGACTGAGAGCGAACAACTTCACTTAGGGCACTCTTCAGTTGATCCCAGTTTTCTATATTAACCTGTTCTTTTATATATGATTGATATTCTGATAAATTAAATTGATCTAGAACTTTTGAATATTTATTAAATACTTCTTCTGAAAAGTTCTTAGTAACTAATTTCATTAACAACCTCTTTTAGATTAAATCTTGTCTTTATAATAAATATAGGAAATCGATCTTACGGACGAGATATAATTTCATTTATTTCATCTTTAGTTAAAAATCTTAAACCATCATTAGTATATTCAGTTAATAAATATTCTGTTGAACCCTCACTTTTTTCACCTCAATTTACTCAAAATGAATAATTAAAATTTCCATCAACTAGATGAAAATCTTTAATATCAAAATAAGCAGATCTGTTACCATCATCTTTTCGAATATTTCGATGTATATCATAGAGCCTATTATTAGGATCGCTAGGTCGGTTGTCTCTTCTTTTTAACCAAACTTGACCTTTATTTCCACCATTTGGCTTATATCCTATATGAATTCATCCTCCACCAGCAGTAAATTCTTCAGCTATACATTGGTTATAATTTAAGTCGTTTCAATTAGCAATTTGATTAAAAATTTCAATTTTTTCTAATAATTCAGATTCTCCTGTTTGTCAAAAAGCAGGTGTTATTTTAATATCAACAGCTTCGCCTAATCTATGTTGAGACTCTGTAGCCTTCATATATTCACTTAAACGTTGTCCTCTAAATCCGCTTGTAATTTCTATATTTTTTCTACCAAATGTTTCAGCGATAGGCTCTAAAATATCTTCACAAACTGCTACTAAATTTTCTAATTCTGCAGCATTAGGACAGTTTGGGAAA
>Ga0208795_1001234_pt1 | contig 11730 bp, 8 predicted proteins | sample CB_VirMetaG_6_FD_184541 | JGI IMG/M metagenome (GOLD analysis project Ga0208795, IMG submission 184541) | Freshwater to marine saline gradient viral communities from Chesapeake Bay - CB_1508_2 Viral MetaG (SPAdes) (version 4) | ecosystem: Environmental > Aquatic > Marine > Coastal | place: USA... | reverse complement strand
AGGTGTACTAACCCAAGAAGACGCCGATCTGGTGAGACAACTCACCGACGAGTTCATAGCCGACGGCATGAAGGCGACAGAGGCGGCAACGAAGGCCGTAGAGGACGTCATGGCATTAGCCCGTGATGAGCGTAACGATGTCATCTCAACCATCTCTATACGCGGTGCTATGGTGCCGGTGGGCGACGGGCCTCAGTTCATACCCAACTGGGGCGACGACACTCGGTTCTCCCCTGCGTGGCACGGAACCCCGCACAACGTCGACAAGTTCTCCACCGATAAGATCAACACAGGCGAGGGTAATCAGGCCTACGGGTACGGGTTGTACTTCACAGACACAAAGGCCGTCGCCGAGATGTATCGGGACAACGTTAAGGACATGGGTAAGGTGCGAGACCTCAATGATCAGATGTCCGCTCAGGTCAAGGTCATGAACAAGTACGAGACGTCGTACCGGAAATACTCAGACCAGAAAGGATATGACGCTGCCGAGAAGTACGACGCTTTGATGGAAGAGCGTAGTAAGGTTACCAACGGGGCGGGTAAGTTATATAAAGTCGAACTCGCACCCAAGGACGATGACTACCTCCTGTGGGACGAGGAGTTGCGTAATCAACCCAAGGCGATGAAGGCCCTCGGTATAGACCCCGATAAGAAACCCCTGTTACCCAACCGTCTGACGGCTGACATGTCAGGCCAACAGGTCTACGACGCCCTGTCCCGGGGTAAGACGAACCTCGGAGTGGAGGCCACCAAGAAGGCTGCATCGGAGTACCTACACTCTGTAGGGATTAGGGGAATCAAATACCGCGACGGGTTGAGTAGGACGAAGGGCGGCAACACCTACAACTACGTAATCTTTAGCGACGACGACGTTGCCATCACGGCACAGTTCAGCCCAAGACAGGACGGGGATCTATCCCTGGTGGACTCTCTCAACCAGTTGATGGAGGATCACGAACCGAAGGTCCTACCTCCTAAAGTGAAGGAGGCGTTTGCCAAACTAGGAAACGACCAACGGGGTCGTCCCGAAATGGCCATGCTCAGGGTGCAACGGGCTACCGGAGGTGGGGTTCTACAACCCATCGTTGAGCACGTAGGTGACCTCACCCATCGGATCAGCCACATGTTGGCGTGGGATCGCGAAGACGGGGGGTTGGAATACGTACAAGAGAAGACCAACCGAGCCCTACGTGCCCTGACTCACGGTTACGGATTCGAGCGTGAACGTCAAGAAAACATGACGAACAACGCGAAGTACAGCAACATCCCGAAATCCGAACTTGAGGCGAAGATCGACGCCACCCTCGCTGACTATACCCAGGCTCACGAGGCCCTGGTCGTATACAACAGGCCCCAGTGGTTATCCCGAGAGGCCGCCGTCGCAGTTGGAAATAAGGACTGGGATCGGGCGATAGATATGATCCGCGAGTTGGATGACTTGACGAAGAACGAGGACCGCTACGAGACCGCCGTCCGTGGGTACACCTTGGACGAAGAGGGTGAGCTGATCCCGTACGATGGTATGGGTGAGACCGAGCCGAAGTTCTCCCCGGCTAACGTCAACGAGCGGGGCTCCTTAACCGAACCCCCAACCCGAGATGACGGTACTATCGAACTGACCCACTGGAGTCACCGTCCTGGCATTCAGGAGTTTGACCCCAATCGAAGTGGTGAGGGTATCGCCGGTGCCGAAGAGGCGCGTAAGCAACAGGACCCGAAGAACTGGGTCAACCGCACCTACTACGGCATCGCCCCTAAACAAAAGGGAGGGTACATCCGTGAGAGGTTATTGGGACCTAATGAATACAAGGCGTCGATTCACGAATCCCGCCTATACAACCTGTCGGATGATCCTGACAAGTTGCAAGCCTGGGCGGATGATCAACCCGGGTACACCATGTCCGTGGTGGAGAAGCGAATCAAGGAACTAGGCTACGCCGGGTACTGGTCCCAGCACCCTCGCATGGGCTTGGTTGCTGCAGTGTTTGAACCGCTTCCTGTGGAGTCAGAGACAAAGAGTTTCTACAACCCGAACGACTACCGTGGGATGGCGATGTCGCCGAGGCAGGGTGACCTATTCCAAGAAGACCTAGCAACCGAAAAATCCACTGTAATGAGAGACCGGGGGGTTGATTCTAAAGGGCGAAGCGTCTCTGTCAAACATGGAAACGTAAACAGCGAAGGCCTACAGATTACTTCTACTATCCCTGGGCTAAACAACTTCTGGGAGTTCTTTGAGGACTCTGAGGTGGTCGACGACAAACATCGACCGTTGGTTCTTTATCATAGTACCGACCAGAACGTTCGCCAATTTGAAACTATGAGGGACACTATTAACACGGGGCTGATGGGTGTTGAATACGACGCCCGACGAGCCGGCATTTTCATGACCCCCGATTCAGTCGCAGCGCAATCTTTTCGTGAGGGTCTGGATGGACAAAACGTGATGCGACTCTATGCCAACATCACAAACCCCCTAGACCTCAGAGAGGCTATCCCCGAAAAGGTAGAATCGGACTTAGAGTCGGCCGGGTATAACACTAGAATGCTTCGCACCATTCAGTATGACTGGGAACTTTTCGATGAGGAGTACGGTGGCCCTGACTTTGTAAACGCATTAAAGCAAATAGGGTATGATGGTGCAATTTTTGAAGAGGATGTGGAAGGTGGGGACCCCATGCTCACCTATGTCGCTTTCGATCCTAATCAGATCAAGTCGGCTACTGGCAACGTTGGGACCTTCGACCCAACCAACGAGGATATTCTGTTCTCACCAGTTGCAGGCGACGTTGACCCAGACCTTAACCCTCGACAGGGCGAGCCGGGAGCCGACGTCACGGACTTCTTTGAACCCGAGCCAACGTTCCAAGCGCCTGAGCGTATGAGCACCTGGGACAAGATCATCACGGCACTGGTGGATAAGTACCACGCTTTGACCAAAACCCAAAAGGCTATAGGTGAGGTAAGCGAGGAAAAGGATGTAGACCTTGCGGTCATCCGGTTCCCTGGCATCACCAGGGCGAGGATCGACGACTTTGAGAACGTCGAACAGAAGGAGTTGTTCGATAAGATCCAGGCGTCGGGGCTTGAGTTTAAACAGGCCGCTGAGTACCTTCATGCACGACACGCTCAGGAGGCTAACGCTGTCCTGGAGAAGCGTAACCCGAACCGTGAGGACAACAAGGCGTTGTCCGGCATGACGAACGAAGCCGCCGCTGAGATCCTGGATAAGTACAAGTCCAACCCTGATGTCCAGGCCGTGGGTGAATACGTCGACGAGATGAACCGCGCCCGACTGCAGATGTTGGTGGCCGAGGATCTTCTCACCCAGGGTGAGGCGGATGCCTGGGCTGCAAACTACAGTCACTACGTTCCACTTCACAGAGAAGAGGCGGGATTCGATCTACCCCGTCGTGGTAGCGGGTTCGATATCCGAGGTAAGGAGTCCAAGCTGCGTACTGGTTCAACCCGAGCCGTGGACTACGACAACATGATCGCTCACATCCTCACCCAGCACGAAGTGATGATCAACCGTGCCGAGAAGAACAAGGTGGGTCAGGCCATGTACCGACTAGTGGATGAGAACCCGAACCCGGCGCTGTGGTCAACGACTGACATGCCTCAGAGTTCGTACCTAAAGGCCGACGGTACGGCCGGCTACAGACCCAATGTGCAGGATCCAAATATTCTGGCTGTGAAGTTCAACGGTGAGAGTAAATATATCTACTTTAAACCGGACAACGCATACGCCGCTCAGATGGCAAGTGCGTTGAAGAACATGGAGTCAAAGACTCAGGGTCCGATTGTCCAGACGCTACTCACCCTTAACCGGTTCTTGGCGGCGGTCAACACCAGTCTGTCACCTGAGTTCGTTATCTCCAACTTCTTCCGGGACTTCCAGACGGCAGCTTATAACCTGACGGACACCGAGATTAAGAACATGGAGGCCAAGGTTCTGAAGGGTGTACCCAAGTCAATGGCTGGTATCCGTAACGCCCTCCGAGGGGACGGTACCCATGAGTGGGCCGGATACTTTGACGAGTTCCGACGGGCTGGCGGAATGACCGGCTGGATGCAGTCATATGAAGACATTGAGGACCGCATGCACGCGATCCGACGTCAACTAACCATCGACAAGACGATGGGCCTACGCCACGTAAAGGGGATCTTCAAAACCATCGGCGACTACAACACGGTCGTTGAGAACGGGGTCCGGTTGTCCGCGTACAAGCACGCTCGTGACGCAGGGCTCAGTCAGGGTAAGGCCGCTAAGATCGCCAAGGAGTTGACGGTAAACTTCAACCGACGTGGTGAGTGGGGCATCGTGGCCAACTCGATGTACTTGTTCTACAACGCCAGTGTTCAGGGTAGCGTTCGATTGCTCAGGGCTGTTGGTAACAAGAAGAACCACCGACTGCACAAGATGGTGGCGGCAACGGTTGCCTTCGCTGCGATCTTGGATATGCTCAACCGTATGGCCACGGGTGATGACGATGACGACAATGCCAAGAGTAAATACGATATGGTCCGTGAGAAGTACGGCGATCGTAACCTGATCATAATGGACTGGATGGGTGTGACCGACGATGAGGACGGAGTGTTCTTCAAGATCCCCCTACCCTGGGGTTATAACATCTTCCATATATTGGGTCAGGAGATAGGGGGTGGTATCAGCCATGCGATGGGCGACTACCCCGAGTGGAAGCCTATGGATGGGGCGACTCGTCTGTTAGGTGGGACGTTAGAGTCCTTCAACCCGACTCAGGATGGAAGCCTACTCCAGACATTGGCACCCACCGTGGTGGATCCCTTGGTTCGTATCGCCGAGAACAAGGACTGGCACGGAGGTCCGCTGTATCCGAACTACAATAAGAACGCGCCGAACTACACCAAGTTCTACTCCAATGCCAGGAAGGAGTCCCGGGCAATAGCGGAGTGGTTGAACGAAGCCACCATCGATAAGGAGACTCGGAAGGCGTGGCTCGATGTCAGCCCCGAGTGGTTGGATATGGGGTATGACTTCGTCACTGGATCCCTCGGTAGGTTTGCTGCCGACGCCAAGGGCATGACGGAGAAATTGATAACCGGAGAGAGTTGGGAGTATCGGGAGTTCCCCGTTGTGCGTAAACTGGTGGGTGAACTGGGAGCCAGCGGTATCAAGACTGAGTTCTACGACGCCTATTACGGGATCCTGGACATGGACACAGATCTGCGTAGACTGAAGAGGGAAGACACCCCTGAGGCTTACAAGGACGCCCTCGCAGGTGTGGGAGATCGGGCTAAGGTGGTTCCCATAGCGAAGTCCACCAAGAAGCAACTCAACAAGATGAAGAAGCAGTTAAAGATTGCAGAGAAGGCTGGAAACCAGAAACTGGTAGACCAAATAGAGGCCCGTCAGTTAGACCTGATGAAATTGTATATCAAGCGTTACAGGAATATTGTGTACGCGGATTAACGGAACCCCATAGCGCTGGCTATGAAGGCCCAGAGTTTGGAGACGGCAATCGCAAATCCTGCGAACAGTAGCCCGAACAGTAAAATATCATAGATCATAACATAACCCCTGGTGGTACGACGAAGTGTCTACCTAAAGGATACCACCCGAGGTTGTGTATCACAAGTAGAGGTTGATATGGTAGCGTGGATTCTTAGATTGGTCACCGGTAAGGCTATGATCCCGTTGATGTTAGCGGGGGCCGTAACAATAGCAGGGTTGTCGTTCGTGGGCGGCGTGAAGTGGGAGTCAGGTAAGTGGGCCAAAGCCCAGGTGTCTGCGATGGAGCAGGCGGCGGAGCAGAGGCTGGAACTTGAACTTACATTAGCGGTAAGAGATGAACAGTTAGTGGAGGCTTTAAATGCTAAACGAGTGGAATATAGAACGGTTTATAAGAAGGTCCCTACGGCTGTCAATCGTACTGAGTGTCGTGTTGATACTTCCGGGTTGCAAGTCGTGGTTGATCAAATACGATCCGCCAACAGTCGGCGCGGCTACGATGCAGCGGTGCGGTCAGATACCGGAGCCCCTAAGCGGGGAGATTGAGGATTGGGTTTCCTGGAGCGTGGAGCTCCTGGAGTATGCAGACCAATGTTCTGAACTAAATGACGCAAAGCGTGACGTCATTATGAAACTATACGGTGATAAAGATGGGTGACATATCCGATCATTTCTCAAGATACGAGTTCGCATGTAAGTGTGGATGCGGCTTTGATACAGTCGACGCGGCCTTGATAAACATCATCCTCGAAAAGGTGCATCGGTGGGCACAACGGACTTACAACGCTCGGGTCAAAATAGAGGTATCCAGTGGAAACAGGTGCCCTACCCATAACGCATCGGAGGGTGGGGCCCCCGACTCACAGCACATCTACGGTAAAGCGGCGGACTTTAAGGTCTACTACATGGGGGAGATAGGTGGTTGGATTCAGGTAAACCCAGACCGGGTAGCCGACTTTATTGACTCCACTTACCCGAATAAGTTAGGGATAGGTCGGTACCACAACCGAACCCACGCTGACAGTAGAGATGTTAAGGCTCGATGGGGTTAGGTGTTCTATTTTCCCAGATCCTCCGCTTGGTGGCTAGGTAAGAATCCAATAACTTTCGGTCCGATCTGAGTTGTTGGATTCTTTGTTGGGCTATGATTAACTTCAACAGGCGGGTTGCTTCGTAGGGTCGAGCGTTACGTCGCAACTCCATGAGTAAGAACTTCTTAGCCAGATCGAGGGGTTCCTCCGAGGCCTGTAAGAAGCGATGGAGTGACATCCAACTGGACCCCGCCCTAGCGAAACTACGCAGCTCGTAATAGTAAACCGTGACGTCCCTGAGAACATCGGGCATTCCTGGCTCCCACTTGTACACGACAAAATCCTCGTCGTCGTATCGCTTTCTGTCACCCATCTTATACTCCCAACTTGTTGGTTCTGTAACTATCTACAGCTGCGCGGATAGACTCTTCACTTTGAGTTTTATAATCCAGCGCCGCATCCACCAAGAGATCCACCGTGTTGGCGGTCAGGAACTTATGCACCGTGGTGGGGCGCTTCTGACCCTGCCTCTTCTTAACACGACCATTGAACTGTCGATAGGTCTCAGAACTAAAAGGTAGACCGAACCATCCGACGTTAGCGCACCCATACTGGAAATTCAAACCATGACCTATTGACTGGCCATGTCCCAGCATCACGGGGTACTCTCCGTTGTTCCACGCGATCTCTAACTCTTGAGCCTCTGTGCCTCTAATCTTTGAGTCAAAGTGGACGTACTTAATCTTCTCCTTGTCGAACCTCTTCTTTATCCGAGCGGCGTCATGTTTGAATTGGTAACCCAATAATAGAGGATCCCCGTTCAGCTCTTCAATTACCTCAACCAAGGCATCGAGTTTATGATTGTGTACCTCATCCCAAAGGGTTCGATCCTCTGGGTTAGTATAGATCGCTCCGTTTGCGAACTGTCTACACTTACCCGATAGTATGGCGGCGTTCTCAACGTCCAACTTGAACCCACTGTCCAACTCGACGAACATCTCCTTTTCCAACTTGTCGTACTGGGCCTGCAGTTTGTCAGGAAGTACCACCTCGATAAGGTTGTCCATATTGGGTGGCAACTCAAGGTAGTCGTCGGCATCCATCTGTAATGTGATGTCGGACACACGGGCCTGGATGAACTGTTCCCCCAGATCCGTGATCGTATACTTATAACCCCCTCGGTCGGCCTGCTGAAAATACGCTGACTCAAAATTTGTGTAACTGGTTCCGAGGCGTTCCCCGTCATCTAATACAAGGTACTGACCAAACAGGTCCTGCAATCCATTGGGTGCCGGGGTCGCGGTTAGTCCTACCCGCCACGGGATATAGGGTAAAATCTTTTGGAGGGATCTGCCCCAAGCTCCTCCCTCGTGGGTTCTGGTAGACTTCAGCTTCGTAATCTCGTCGAACACCACCATGTTAAAAGGGAGGGGTATACCCCGAGCAAGATACTGGTTTATAAACGCATCTACCGCCCAAGGAACCCCCTCATAGTTGAGTAGGTAAACGTTGGCGTGTTTGGCCAAAGCCCACTTACGGTGGTGCTCCTTCCCGTGGATCAGTGAGAACTTTAGATGTTTGGTGTGATGCCAAACCTTTGCCTCTTTAGCCCACACCGTCTGACACACCCGCAATGGTCCCAACACCAAAACCCCATACACCTGCATGGAGTTCATTAGGTCGGTTGCTGCAGTCAATGCAGACGCTGTTTTACCGAGACCTAGATCCAACCAGAGCATGGATCGGGGGTTCACTTTAATGTGACCGATCGCCTTACTTTGGTAGTTATGTAACTCTGATCTATCACGCACAGGCCGGGTTTCCGTTAATTAAAGTTGCGATGGTTAGGATCAAGATCACGCATGTTACAAACCCTACCATGACGCAGATTCTCCAGTCTGTTTTCCTACAAGGCATCTCGATCTCCAAGGTAATAATCGACTATCCGCTTTCCGTACTCTACATTGTCCACTACAAATACATGCGCCCCGACGGCCCTACGCTTCTCGTGATCTGACGCTTGTTTCTCCGTGGGCTCCTCTCCCGGCTTCTTGAACTCTATGAACACCACCCAGCCGTGAGGGGGGAAGGTGAAGATGTCGTCCGGTACAGATCTCTTAGAGGGACTTGTGAACTTATCTACAACGACCCCCTTACTCTTGGCGTACCGTTTGACTGAGCCCTCCACGTCCGATTCTAGTATGTTCTTTTCTGCCACTTGGGGTTTATTCAGGAACTTGTTTTGAAATACCATCAGAACGGAACCTCCCTCACCTTGTGTAGCTCATTAGGTGTGTACCATTGGTCAAGCCAATCCTCATCCACAGCACGGGGCTGAATGACAAACGGATCTACAGCAACGGAGCCCCCATAAATCAACTCAAACCCCTCGGTCTTCATGACCGTAGCTCTGGTTTTTGCAGGGTAGTTCCTGGTTACTCTGTACAGACCGACCACCCTCCCCTCAGCGTCCCGTTGCGCCATCAAGTTGGTACCTTTACCCGTTCGAGTACCGACCTTCTCGTTAGGTTTGATCGAGCAGAAGTCCACGTCCTCCGGGCCTACGTTCTTAGCCGCACGAGACAGCCGCTTCGAGGTTGTGTCGACCAGTACAGGGTAAAACCCCTGATCTTGCATCATGTGTGCCAACTCATTAACCCAAGGGGTCTTGGGCCGCGTTACTTCTTCCAGCCACTCCGTCGCCTTAGCGTGGTACCAATCGTAATCTATGTCCGTTGGGAACTCGTCGGGCAGGTCGGGCAACGGACGACACGAGTCACTCCCCGCTACCATCCCGGCGTTACCTTTAACGGTATCCGATGTGGGGGTTCTGATTATGGCATCGGCGTCTTCTGCATTGGACTTATAGTATCTCAACATCTTACCCAGTGGCTCACCTCGCCATGACGTTTCCCAGTCACCTTTGACCTGCTGGGTGAAGATGAACTCTTGGATATCCGTACATTGTCGAATAGTTGTAGACAACAACGTTCCGTTGCTTAGGTGCTCAATTACTGCCCTGGCGCAGATCTGAAAGTTTGGGGTGTGCCGTAGATCAAACTCTCTCACCTTGGGGATGGCGTACACACCCTTCTTCTTGACCTCACCCTCGGTGGTGATAGCCAAGTAGTTATTGACGTTCATTTGATATAGGCCTTTATAGGGGCTGTACTCCATTTCAAGGCCTGTGAGCGCCTCCCACTCTGATACTACACCCTTGAGTGCGTCGTACTCCGAACGCTTGCACAGGAGTGTCATGCCGTCTGTGTTGGCACTAACAACCTTACCCCCTCGGGTGGTTAGCATAGCAATAAGAGTGAGTAGGGCCAATTGTCCGGTGACCGTCGTGTTGGCCGTGACGTGGGGGTCGTACAATGCGCTGTATTTATCCGACGTCTTTCCGTAGGTGCCATTAATCGTGATCTTCAAAATAGCGGCGGTCTTCTTATCACCCGATCGTTTAGCCTCAAGTCTCTGATCAACCAACTCCTTGAAGATCGAGATGAATGTCTCGCCCCAGTGTCTGGGGTAAAGGTTCTGAGTCAACATAAGGAACGGGTAGTAGGACACCACGTCGATATCGACCAACACCTCGTCTTCTTTTGGTACCCAAGACCCGGCACCGTCCAGTGAGTGTAACCCCCCCACTCCCATGGTGTAAGATCGGTCGCCGATAAAAACGGAGCCTGCTACGGCAGAACCCTCAAGCCTACCGTTATGATCAACGTGGATAGGCCTTGTGAACAGAGAATCCCCCAGGTCTACCACCCTCGTTAGGGTGGGATAGGTCGATGAGTCCAACCCACTCCACCATGTCGGGGGTTTCACATACACGTACGGAGTCTGAGCGATACGATCCTTGGCCTGGGCCTTGAGGGTCTTAGCGTTTACGCCAATGCGTCGCTCCATCTCCAGGGTCAGTACCACCTCCGCGATGGTAGCCTCACCTTTAGATCTCAGATCGACACCATAGGTGTCTGACATCATAGACCGAAGGTCGAGGTCCTTTTGTACCTCGTTGGCCAACTTGCGAGTAATCTCCAAGTCGTTCACGTTATACTTGGCCACCACTTCCATCATCTCGTAACTGAGGTTGGCGTTGAAGTCGACAGGTAGTTCCTGCAGCTTCTTATGCGCCATACACACCCCGATCTTTTTAAGACCAATACGGTCAGGTAGGATCTGCATCAAGTCGATGCTGGATACCTCCTTGGCCATGGTCCAGGACGGGGCTCTGTCCACGATGATCTTCCAGCTTGCCATATAGGCAGCCCTGGTGGTGGGGGATAGAAGGAACTCGCTAAGCACAGGGTCGTCGTAGTGAATTGAGTTGAACCCCGCCAACTGGAACCCGTTATTCTCTATGTACTGGAGCATACCGCGCAACGCAGGTACTTGATCCTGGTTATAGTCGGTGATGTGGTACTGATAGATCTTACCATCTGGAAATTCAAACCCAGCTAGGAAATAGTTGGGCAGGACTTCCAGATCGTAGACCACGATATTATCAACGGGGTAGTTAGACATTACGCGCTCTTGAAGTCTCGGTTAAACGAGACGGAGTCCATATAATATGAAGGCCCTATAGGGGGGATGACCCAGTATCCGCCAACATTGGGTTGGTTAACAGCGAACCCCGTACGGTTTATTTCCACCTTGGGTTGGAGCGGCCTATCTATGGTGATATACCCTCTAACGGGGTTGCACTCCGTGATCTCGTAGGCCTGCACAGTGTGACGGTAAACATACCTCATAGGGTGCTACCTGTGAAGGTGCCTGCTCTACACTCAGTTGTGTAGAACTTCTTGAAACCTTTGTACTTCGCTCTGGTGCAACGGCGATCCAGTTGGGTTGGGATGCCCTTGCTAACCTTAATAAACCCGACGGGGCCAAGGTAGCCCCCTTGCTGGGGAACTGTCCTAAAGTAAGGCGGGGCCCCATCTTGGTAAGCAACTTTGGGCTTTCCCTGAGTTATTGACTCGGCCATACGACGTATGTACTTAGCTCTTTTATTTCTCATGACAGGGGTCCTTCGGTGTGGAGTATACCGGACCGGTGTTACCCGGTCCGGGTTATTATGACTAGCCCATATTAGGCATAGGTGGTGGTATCACCGGGGTTGATTGCTGCATTGGCTGCTGAACAGGCTGCTGCATTGGTTGCTGAACAGGTTGCTGCATTGGTTGCTGCTGGGGAATTCCG
>Ga0208795_1001233_pt1 | contig 11744 bp, 23 predicted proteins | sample CB_VirMetaG_6_FD_184541 | JGI IMG/M metagenome (GOLD analysis project Ga0208795, IMG submission 184541) | Freshwater to marine saline gradient viral communities from Chesapeake Bay - CB_1508_2 Viral MetaG (SPAdes) (version 4) | ecosystem: Environmental > Aquatic > Marine > Coastal | place: USA... | reverse complement strand
CAACTATGTTTATTAGGTCTTTAATTTTAACCTTAGCTGCTTTAAGTGTATAATTTGTTTTGTCTAGTTTTTCAACAATAACTTGTTCTTCAGGATCACGTTCTTTAAGTTTTTCTAATGAATGGTTTTGTTCATAAGTAGCATTGTGTTCTACTTTAATTCGACCAACCAATGTTTCAATACCTAAATTAAGTGATTTAATAATACTAGGGTATAGTGAGGTAAAATCTAAATCAATTACGTCAAAATATAAACCAGGTATAGGTTCTAATAAATAACCACCAGCATAACTTTCTTTTATGTTTTTAAGTGGTGGGTTGTGTGTTGTGGGTTTGTTTGGTGAAACAATACCTTCACGTTTAAGGTACTTTAAAATAGCACCCTCATTCATTACTGTATTGTAGTAGATACTTTCGTATGGAATGTTACAAATGTGAGATATCATTATTGTTAATTCGATGAATTTAAGTTTTTCCTCTAATTTTTCAATAATTTCAACGTCACGTAAGTTATAGTCTATAAATCTGTTAATATCGCTTTTAAACAGTGTGTTTAAATTACCTTCATATTCTATCTTACCTAATTTAACATATTTCTCTCCAATGTCACCTAATTTATAAGACGGTTCTTCCTTCATAATATATTTTTTATGAAGCAACATATAATCTAAATGGTTAACCCCTCCTATAGTAAGCTGTACTTCACCAGCAAATTCTCTATAGTTAATTTTCTTGATTGGGGATAAACGTAATACTTCACTTTCACCCAATATTTGTTTAATTCTAAAGTATAGGTAAGGTATATCGAAGTATTCTGAGTTGTAACCACAAATGATTGTTGGGTCTAATTCTTCTAATTTATCAAGAAACCGTTTTGCTAATTCTTTTTCCGAACCACAAGGGATAATATGTTTGCCGTCTTGATTTGTTTCTTTAATTTCCTTGCTTTTATCTATAATAAAACAAAAATATTGTTTTGTGGTCATATCCCTCATAGCAATTGAGGTAAGAGGCATAGGAGCTGATTTAATGTATTCTGGTGTTAGTGCTCCACCCATTTCAATCTCGATATCGAGATAAATTATGTTGTGCCACTCTGGTACTACATCGTCATATTTGTAATATAATTCTCGTAGTACAAGTAGTTCTTTAGATATATCTTTTTCTAATAAATTAGTATCGTCTTTATCAAATTTTTTAGTTGGTACAGCCCAACCACCAGTTAGTATGGGTTGTGCTTTTTCACTCCATTCATCAACACGTTTCCAAAATGTAGGTTGGTATTGAAATTTATTCCAACCAGTTTTGTCATCACGTAGATAATAGGTGTGTTCTGAGAAATCGTAATAGATGCTTTGATACATAACTTATTTCCAATTCATTTTTTGTGCGTGTATTCCAAAATAGCCATTACTGTCTAATAATGTTTCTTGAGGAAAGTGAGCAAAATTAATTTGTTTTTTAATTAACCATTCTGTTAAACCAAATGGTCCAACAGGTTCTAGTTTGTGGGGTATTAGTTCCTTTGTTTTGTGATAATGTTCACCGTCGTTTTTTAAATCGGTTCGGTTTAAACAATATTCAATACAATCTTTAAACATGTTAGGTTTACTAATGATAAATGGATCGTCCATTAAAGGACCAATTCCACTTTCATATGCATAACTGTTTGACACTGATGTTAAGATAATATCTTTTTGGGGGAAGCCAAAGTCATACATTATCTTTTGAAAACGAACTTTCCACGTTATGTCAAAGTCAGTGTATATTCCTCCAAATTTATCTAATATAAGGTACTTTAAAAAATTACACTTGTTTATAAATGTAAGTTTAGACCATTGCTCTACTAAATTGTAGTGCTCAAGTAGTTGTAAACAATCTTTATTTTTCCAAACTAAACAGTTAAAATTTGAATTTAACCGAGCACATTTCTGATAATTAAGAACATAAGGTTGAGGGACTACTTCGTTATTTCCTATCCAAATAAAATGGACTGTCACTCAAAAAACTGTTTTAGGTTTGGTTTAAAGTAATTTATGTTCTTCATAACTTTACGATCATGCGTTCGATACACAACGTAGTAATCACCAATCTTTTCGTAATGACAGCCCGCACCTTGTTCTTTACTTCGGATTTCAACTGTAGCTTTAGCTTCTTCCTCTGTTTTGCAAGCTTTAGACATGTTTGATGCTTGAACCTCTTGATATGCTGGCTGTATCTTGTCTTTAAGACCATGTAACATGGCACCATTACCCAAAGAAACATAGGTAATATCACAAAGAGCGTCAAGTATTTCGACAATGTTTCCTGTTTCGCAAGCGTGTTTATATTCCTCAAGTTCTTCAAGGATAAAATTGTATACAAACATCCATTCTTTTTCATTAGGAATGGTAGGTGTGTAGTTGTTTGGTTTGCCCATTGTGGCATTGAATGTCTCTACTTCGGAGACAAACGGTACATAATTTTCTTTGTTTTCCATAACTCATATATATTGTAATAATAAATAAGATAATTTATAACCTGTGAATGCTCCAAATGCTGATGCAAATGGAAACACCACTAGTTTACCTAGGTCAGTAACGTATTTAGGTCTATTAACTATCTTTCCCATAAACGAATAATAGATAATATAACCTAAAAAAACTGCTAAGTCCATTTTAGTTGCTATAAAAACAACTAAGATTGCTCCTAAAAATCCAAATATAAAATTGTCCCTAATTCCTTCCCACACTTCTTGGGGAGTGGCTTCATTCCATTCTTTAATTATTTTTTTATACCTTTGGGACATATTGATGTAATGTTAAGTATTTTTTATATATAATGTAACTATTGTTTTCTATCCAATCTCCACAATTAACATAATGTATACCATCTATGGTTTTCATTTCTGGGTGGTGGATATGGCCACAAATAACTCCTTTACAATTGCGTTTACGAGCTTGATATGCTAGTTGTACTTCAAAATCTGTAATGAATTTAACAGCGTTTTTTACTTTTGACTTAGCCCATTTGCTTAATGATCGCTTGTAACCAAGACGTTTCATAAAACGGTCTATGTTAATTGCTAATTCGTACCCTACAGACCCTAACATACCTAACCACCTTAACTGTACAACTCCGTCATATAAATCTCCATGTGTAATGAAATAATCATTCCAAATATATTCATCACAAATGGTAATGTTTTCTCCAAATTCACTAGGAGAGTAGTGTCTTAAAAATTCATCGTGATTTCCAGTAATGTAAACTACCTTAGTTCCTTTTTTAGTGTATGAAAGTACTTTACGAAGTACGTTAGTAAAATCTTGATTCCAGTAATGTCTTTTCTTTAATAGCCATCCATCAATAAAATCACCAACTATAAAAAGTGTTTCGGGGTTGTGGTTTTTTAGTACTTCCAACAGTTGTTTTGCATTGGAACCTCTACTCCCTAAATGCACATCTGAGATAAATAATGCTTCTACTTTCATGACCAGTAATTGAGATCTTTTCTAAAATGGTTTATGTTATTTCTGTTAATGTAATTAAGCAACAGAAATTTTAAAAATCCAAAGTAGCCCATTTTTTTAAATCTTCGGTTGTCTTGTCCTGCATACATATTCATTACTCTAAATTGGCGTCTTTTGTATTTACGACTAAGTAGATAGTCTTCACTTTGCGTCACAGTCTCGTCAAATCCACCTAGTTCATTAAATGTTTCTTTTGTAGTAAAGAAATATACTCCTGTAGAAAATGGTTCAGTAAAAAAGAATTTTTGTAATACATTAAAACTACTAAAAAATAGTTTAGACATAAAGTCCTTAGATGTGCTTTTAAGTTTACAAGTAATTAATCTATCACCACTTAACCCATACCAAGCACTATAACTTAAAGTCATAGGATTGTCTAACGTAGTGTCAGCATCCATAAACAATATAAATGGAGTAGTTGCTAATTTAGCTCCATTGTTTCGACCAACAGCTACAGGACCACCAGGAATAATCTCTAAGTTTAAATTAAAATCTTGTTTTGCTTGGTTTATTTTTTCAACAGTTTTATCTGTTGAGTTAGCATCTGCTACATAAATTTTAACAGTGTTGATTTCAACATTCACTTGTTTTGAAATGGATTCTAAAGTATTGTAAATATACTTTTCTTCATTCCTGCAAGGAATAATTATTGTAAGCCAATTATTCTTTTTCATTTTTGCTTTCACCAAATAAGTCTTCACCCTCATACTCAGAGTATTCTTCATGTGCTTCAGCTATTAAATTAGCCCATACTAAAGAAATTAGACTTGCAAGGACCACTGCCATTATTATTGCTGCTATCATAGTTATTGTGTTTTAGTTGTATCTATTATTTGTTTTGTTTCTTCTATTTTAATGGGTTCTACAGTAGATTGTACTGAGGCGATTTTAATTTTTTTAGATTTAGGTTTTTCTATAAACACTGTATCTCTAATAACTGTAGGTTGTTTTATTTCTATAGGTTCAGTGTATGTAGGTGTTTCGTTTAATTTATGTTTTACATACATTGTAATTATCATTAATATAATCACTATAAACACAGCTACAATAGCCATTCCTGTATAATATAATTTATCAAACTTGCTCACGACGTATAGTTTTAAAAATGTTAGACAATGAATGTTTTACATTAGAACGTATTTCGTTTTCCATTGCTTCCCTACGTTTTTCTACTTCTACATCAAACATTTTAGTAAGACGTTCCATAGGTTTACCCCACAAATCAATATGATAACTGTACTGGTGATTTACAATTGTGATTTGATTGTGTTCTATAATTATAAATAGTTGTTTATCGTCGCTTTCAATATAACGTTTACCTGAGATAGGTGACATTAGCATAATGCTATTTTCCTGTCTAATTAGTGCTCTACAAATTGAAAAACATTCCCTTTCGTATTCATGGGATGTTTTTACTTTACCAGTATAATTTGTCCAATAAATGCTTTTTAAAGCTACTCTTTGTAGAAATCGTTTGATTCTATGTTTGTTCACAACTTTTATTTTATAATATAAATATAAATTAAGAGGCTTTGAAAGCCAAATTTTATTTAATTTTTATAACTATCTTGGGAGTGTTAACATTAATGTATCTCCTGAACTATATCTTCCAGTAGTGTCAATTATTCGTAAGCCACCATGTACTCTACTACCTTCAATTCCTTTTAACCAATAAGTACATTCACCATTATCTGAAGCTGCTGAGTATTTTATTACAAGTTTAAGTTGTTTTTTTCCATTAGTTGTAATGTATAATGGTCTTTTGTTTGGAAATGCAAGACAAGAAACTAATCCAATTGTAATTAGTGGTAGTAATTTTTTCATAACTTAATTTGATAAAGGTGCTTTAATTGTTGGGTGTGAGATTATCAAGCGTTTTCTGTAGCCCACTTAACGCCGGCAAGAAAAGCTTCATATGCTTGTTGGTTAAATTGATCCCAAGGTTTAAACCCTTTAACAGTTTTTGTGCTATACTTTTTAGCAGCTTCTTTAGCCTGCATTTCAGAGGCTATCTCTTCTTTTATTATTTGTTTTAAATCTGATTTTTTCATAGTTTATCCTTTTCTATTATAAATATGATCAATTAGATAAAGGTGCTTTAACTGTTGGGTGTGATTGATAATCTCTAATCTCAAAATCAGATATCTCAATATGTTCTATTTGTTCAATTAAACCAGCATCAGGGTTCCAAAACTCATCGTTAATAACTAATTTTGGTAATGTGTATGGCTCTCTACCAATTTGTTCCTTAGCTTGTTCAATATGGTTATTGTAAAGGTGGACATCGCCTAAGTTACCAATCAATTCATCAGGTACCATATTAACTTCTTTAGCAATGATTTCAAGTAGTAAACCATAAGAAGCAATGTTGAATGGTAAACCTAAGAATGTATCTACTGAACGTTGATTCCAAGCTAAACTTAAATAACGTTTTCCATTTTCTTCATGTGAGTAACATTGGAAACTAAAGTGACAAGGAGGTAACACCATTTGGTCTAATTCACCTACATTCCAAGCTGAAACCATTAGTCGTCTTGAGTCTGGGTTTGTTTTGAGTTCAGAGATTAGGTTTGCGATTTGGTCAACATAATCATTATACTTATCCCAACCGCGCCATTGTGCTCCATAAATTGGTCCTAACTCACCCCACTTCTTAGCAAACTCATCATCTGTTTTGATTTTGTTGATGAATTCTTCTTTATTAAAAGGTACTGAAAAAGGGTGAGAATTACCTTGAGAGTCCAAAATCATTTTCATACTTTTAACATCATTTGAATTAGGTAACTTCTCATACTCTTGAACATTCATTCGGTAATTCTTATAAGCATCACCATCCCAAATATGACAATCATTATCGACTAAGAATTTGATATTAGTATCGCCTTTTAAAAACCATAACAACTCAGTTACAATTTGTTTCCAAGCCATCTTTTTAGTTGTAAGTAATGGAAACCCATCTTTCATGTTGTGACGTATTTGTCTTCCAAATACTGAAATAGTACCAGTGCCAGTACGGTCTTGTTTTGTAACTCCATTATCAAGAATGTCTTGTAGGAGTGTTTGGTAGTCTGTGTCTAGTTTATTCATTTGTTTCATCTTCAAGTCCATCCATTAAAGTTTGGTCCCATAACTCTTGTTCTTCCATCTCCATCAACATATTCTGTAGACGATTAATCTCAGCAATTACATCATCACCCAATTCAATTTTAGACATCACTGTTAGGTTCAGGATTTGGTTTTCGTACAACTCAATTAGTTGTTGTTGTATTTGTTCTTTTGTCATAATTTTTATTTTTTAGGTCGTCCTCTTTTACGACCAAGTTGTACATGTATTCTTTTATAAAAATTTAGTTTACAATAATTGTATAAATCCTCCAATGTACCTGTACATTTGTCTACAGCTTCATCATAATCCATATCGCCCATAATAAATTCATTTATAAATGCTTGTTTAATAGCATTAAGGCGAGCGGTTTCGTCTTTTACAAAATCATCCCTTAAACGTTTTCTTCTTTCTACGTGTATTGTAGCATCGTCTCCTTTTTTATAAATTTCATTCAGTTCCATTTCACAATGCTGCAATTGCCAGAAATAATGAGAAAAATCAAAGTCACCGTTTCGGATTTTGTCCCACAGTGGATCGTCTTTATGAAGTGGTTTATTAATTAAATCCCATTTCCTCCACCAAAAAAACTGATTGTATTTTAGTGGTTTGAGCTTCAACATGTTCTGCTCTATAATTTCTTTTGGATGTGTTTTTATCATAACCTTTATTTACTATAAATGTACGAAAAAGAGTTTTGAACTCAAAACTCCTTTCCATTCTTTGCTATAGCATGTAAAAATTCTTCTCTAATCATGTTGTTAGGTTCCATAAACACACCACTAAATTTATTAGTAGTCATAGTTGATGTAGGGTGTTTAATACCACGATTTGAACAACACATATGTTTAGATGCAACGCTAACCGCTACTGATCCACATTCTAATTTTCTTGCTAGAAAATCATGTATTTGTTGTGTAAGTGATTCTTGCATCTGAGGACGACGAGCAAACCAATCTACAACACGATTTAATTTAGATAATCCTACTACTTTATCTTTAGGTACGTATGCTACTGAAGCATAACCTGTAAAAGGTAAGTTGTGGTGAGCACAAAGTGATACCACAGGGATGCCTGTTTGAATAACTACACCTGTATAATTTTCTTCATTTGGAAATACAGTCATAGATGGTTCATCAGATATAGATCCTATAACCAAATCTTTTAACCATGCTTTTGCTACACGGCGGGGTGTATCAATTGTTTGAGGATCCTGTGTATAATCGAATCCCATTGACTTTAAAAAATTACCGTAATGTTTAGATGCGGTTTTAATCATCTTTTCTACCTCTTTAGGTGTGCGAGGTTGGTTTTCGTTTGCTTTGTTTATGTAATTCATACTGTAAATGTAAAATTGTTTTTTCTATTCTTCAAGTGTAAATGGTAAATTTCGATTAAAGCCTTTAGAGTCATCTAAACCATAACCATATACAAAACTACCCTCAGCTAATTCAATACCATAAATCAAATCGGGGTGATCTGATCCGATGCGTTTGAATAGTGCTACAGGAATAACTTTTTTAGGTTCATGTTTAGATAAATGTTTGATTAGGTATTTTAATGTTTTACCTGAATCGTAAATATCATCTATTAGGTATACTATTTTGTCTTTGATATCTATTTCAATATCTTTTGTTAATTTAAGTTTACCCTGTCTAATTCCGTTATAGGATTTTACTCTAATAAAGTCTATTTTAGCTTCAACACAATCTATGTTTTTAATTAAGTCTGAAAAGAACATAAATGCCCCATTCAATACACAAATAAAAACTGCGTGTTGTTGAAAACCTATTTCCTTAGAAATGTTTTTAATACTCTGTCCAAGCTGCTCCTGAGTCGTCATTGTCGTTTATGTATTCTTCTATTGATCTTCCACCAGATAATTTTTCTAGTATTTCTTCGTTTTCACCTACTATAATCATTGTGGGTAAAAATTCAATATCTAATTTATCAAAAATGTCACTGTTTTCTTCATTGTCTTCCATCCAAATAACGTTATTAGTTTTTTCAAAACGTTTAATTAATGGTTTTATTTGTTGACATGCACCACAGTGGCTGCCATAAAAAAATATAAAGTTTTTCATATTATACTCCTCGTTTAGTATCAAATGCGATTATATGTTCACGACCTGTAAAATTGTATCCGTTTTCAGTACAAAAATCAATTACCATAGGATAAACTCGAACTAATTCATCTCTGTTATCTCCTGGAGGCATGATCCATGTTTTGTTTTTAGGGATATTCATTTCAATTCTAAATGCTTCTATTTCATCCCATATTTCGGGCATTTCAATAGGATTACAAACAGGTTTAAAATGGTAGTCTTTGTGGTATGCTAAAGATTGTTTGATTGCTTCTTTATTTAAACGAAGTTTTTCGTGTTGAAGAATCATATCTTCACCTACAACAGAACCCTTAGGTGTAAGTATATTTAGTTCGGGAATTGAATTTGAAAATTTAGGAGATAAAGATATTAAATCAATAGGATAATCTGTTTCAATAAAATGACTACCCTCAGTTTCAATTGTAATTACAATACCTCGTTCGTGAGCAAAGTGTGTTAATTCGTTTACTAGATTAGGATGCATTGTTGGGCTACCACCTGTTAACATCATTTCTTTAATGTCAGGTCTTTCATCATACATTTTAATAATGTCATTAAATGAAAATCCTCCCTTTTCAGGGTGTATACTTGTGTACCAAGAATCACACCATCCACCTTCACCAAACCAGCACCTGTGAGTACAACCAGTTGTACGAATAGCTACTGTTGGGAATCCGTTACGAGATCCTTCACTCTGAACACAATAATAGAGTTCTACAATTGGTAATTTTTTGTCGTAATCAGTTAGACGATTTGGTTTCATAACAATAATTTATTTTAATATTTCCGAATGTGGTAGTGTATGTCCAATAATTATTCTCCATAGCTAGCACTATTTCTTTCATGTTCATATACTTCTACTTTAGTAGCTTTAACTCTACCTTCAGTTTCTACTTTTAAAAAGTCATTAATAATTTTATATAAGTATTGAGCAAAACGTTCACACCCTGTAGCATCTAAAATTCGTAATTGAATTATACCATCTTCATCCATTTGTTTAAAGTGAGGTAAATATGGATCATCTTGAGCAACAATTGTAGTATGATCTAAAAGATATGTAAAATAGTCTTTTGGGGACATACCTGCAATTTGAGTTTTAGCACGTTTCATACCTCCAAAATCCCAAACCCAATTACGTTCATCAAGTTCACCTTCAAACCATACTCTAAATGATACAGCATAACCATGTAAAAACTTACAATGAGTACTTTCTGCTTTCCATTGACGAAAACATGTACTGAATCCGTCAAATAGTTTTGTTGATTGAAACTTCATACTAATTCTTCTAATATTCCTATTGATTCGCTTAATGCAAGAACTATAACTGCTCCCCATATGTTAAATGGTAACAATATATATCCCATAATACGAATTCCAGATTTAATTAAACTAACAATTAAATGTTTTTTGGGATCCGGGTGTTGCATATTATCCTATTATTAATTCTTTAACTTTATTTTCAGGTTGAGAACCTACTAAACGTTTAATTTCGTTTCCGTTTTCTAATACAATTAAAGTGGGAACACTTTTAATATTGTATTGTTCTACTAAACTAACGTCATAATCAGTGTCAATATTTGATAATTTAACACCAACTTGTTTGGATACAGATTCAACAACCGGTTTAAACGATTGACATGCTGTACACCACTTTGCGGTAAAAAAGATTACTTGTTTCATATTATTTATTTTTATGTTGTTCTAATATTCTATTTGTATGTTCTACTACTATTTCCCAACTAACGGGTCCTGTTTCGTTTGCATATTCTACTGGATCAGGACGACCTAGTTTTATAAATGCTTCAACTCGTTCTACTGATGATGCTGATTTATAATCACTAAACCATTCTGGTAAAAATGCTACTCCATGGTGGGATACAATATGTTTAATTGGTTTGTAAGATGTATTAGTACGTTTATATACTTCATTAAAATCTAACATCAATCGCTTACAACAATCGTCTCCATCTTGTAATATACCAAATTTATCAGTGTGTAAATAAGGGGTATATAAGTTTACTTTTTCAGACCCCCAATTACCTAATTTAAATGCTTCAAAATCAGCATCTCTAAATTCTTGTCTACAATCAGGATAAATAGCATGATCACCAGCATGAATACCCATTGCGATATCACAAAAAGTATTCTTTTGTTCAGCAATTGATAACGCAACTGCTTGAATAATTGAACTAAAAATCTTATTGCGATTTGGAACTACTGTTGCTTTCATATTCTCTTCAGCATAGTGTCCTTCAGGAACATCTTCACCTCCAGTTACTAATGCTGAGTTTAATAGTTCAGATAGTCCATCAAGTTTAATTACTTGGTGTTTTACTAATGGATAAATTTCTTCAAATCCATTAGGAGCATGATCATGATGGAATAAACGATTTGGATTTTCATTAATATATTTGACTAAATCCTTAGCACGTTCTAATTCAACATTATGTTTTTGACCATAATCAAAACTTAAACATGTAACTTCATAACCATAATCAAGTAAATGAAGTAACAATGTGGAGCTATCCATTCCTCCACTTAATGATAATACTGCTTGTTTGTTCATATTATAATGGAAAATTGTCTATTGGTAATGAATTAAAATATTCCTGTAGGAATGATTTTTTATACAGGATAACTTTACCTGTATATTTTCGATTTGAGATATCTCTCAATTGGTACGGTTGGCTTCGAAGCTTACATGCTTCAAATACTTCTTTACCTAGGGATGTACCTGCGGGTTTTCCTAGGTAGTCAAATAGTGATAAAAATTCTTCGTTCATATTGTAAATGTAATTAATTTTCTTTTGGAGGCCAATTTTCATGTAAAAAGGCGTGGTTTATTTGTCTAAATTTTAAAATATTGTTGCTTAATCTTCCTTCTGTAAGATATTCTTTATGCATTGCCTCGTCTATTTTTACTGTAGGTTTATGTTTTAAACCATACATGCTATAATGCGTTCCCTCAACTGTTGCCATGATTGGATTAGACGTATCAATTGATTCAATAAAATGCATCCCGTAATAC
>Ga0208795_1001232_pt1 | contig 11745 bp, 23 predicted proteins | sample CB_VirMetaG_6_FD_184541 | JGI IMG/M metagenome (GOLD analysis project Ga0208795, IMG submission 184541) | Freshwater to marine saline gradient viral communities from Chesapeake Bay - CB_1508_2 Viral MetaG (SPAdes) (version 4) | ecosystem: Environmental > Aquatic > Marine > Coastal | place: USA... | reverse complement strand
TTTTGTTAAATCACCTCTTAACGTTAAAGCAGAAGGCTGAAAACCCTCTGTTTGTCTAAAATTGTATAAAAAGAAAAAAGGAAAATGTCTAATGGCTATTATCAATAACATCGAAATTCACTGGGTTAAGTGCGATCCTGCAAAGCCTGAGCGTTATCAGGGCAAAGGTCCCGCTAAGTTCTCTCTTCAACTTCGTGTTAAAGACAAGAAGGCAAAAGAGTCTCTAGAAAAAGAGTATGGCTTTAAATTCTCCCCAATGGAAGTAGATGATAAAGTAGTCTATAAAACAAGTATCTCTCGTTATGCCTACAGTTCAGGTAAAGATGGTAACGAAGATCTGAACAAACCAAATAAACCTGTAAACGTTATTCTCGCTGACGGGACACCACTCGATCCTAACACCGTAGGTAACGGTTCTATTGCTAATGTAAGTTTCTATGTTAAAGAAGACAAGTCAAGCCGTACACTAAAAGGTATCCAAGTTACAAGGCTTCTTAAGTTTGAAGCTCGTGCTGCTGAAGACGAGTTTGAGCTCAGTGACGACTTTGAAGTTGTCGAACCTGCTGCAAACACCGCTGAAAATGACCCTTATTGAGGAAAAATAAATGACTGTCTATCTCTGTGGACCAATGGAGGGAGTGAGTAAAGAAAAAGCAAGTGAGTGGCGGTCAATCGCCACTAGCTTCTTTTCAACACACTCAATTGAGGTTAAAGACCCAACTAGGCGTACTAAATTTCATGATGAAGTTTATTCGTCAAATCTAGCTAACAAGATTGTTCAACTAGATATGAATGATATTGCAATGTCTCACGTCTTACTAGTAAACTTAAAAGAGAGAGATAACGGAAAAGCTTGGGGATCAGTCATGGAGTTAGCTCTTGCTTCCCAACGAGGAAAAACTATTATTACAGTTATTGAGAAAGGCTTTCATCACCCTTTTATTGAGGTTCTGTCAACTGAAGTATACAATACTCTAGAAGAAGCTCTTGAGGCAACTTTAGCTTATTACAGGTAACAAATGTCATTAAGACGAAATAATGCTAAATGGGAATTTAGTATTCATTTGGACTACAATAAAGGACCAAACAGAATAACTTTTGATCCTACTAGTGCTGAAAGGTTCTTTAAAAAAGTGTTAAAAAGAAACCCTATGGTGGATACAATCACTACTCGGGTGAAACATCTGTCTTCTGGATTAATCTGGGAAACAGATGACCCCGGAGAATTAAACCAATTCATACATAACATAGTCTATAAAATTGGAGTGGCTAAGTGAGTGATGCTATCAACCCCAAACATTACCAAGGTGTGCTGGTTATCCCTGAAGATAGGGTTAAAGAGCTTACTCTACCTGACGGCTCTATGAGTCTACAGTACATTGAAGTGATGGAGTTTATGATGACTCCTGAAGAGTTTAAAGGACATCTAAAAGGGCAAGCTTGGAAGTATTTGCTTCGGCTAGGTAGCAAGGATGAAGAAGTACAGGAGCTAGGTAAAGCTGGCTGGTATGTTAATTATCTTCGTAACTTTTTTTCTAGGTTCAAAAAATGAGCTTACTAAGAACTGTAAATAATCTGTGTGAAAAAAGGCTGCTAGAACTTAATCTAAATCAAAGCTATTTCACTGAACATATTCTTTGCAAAAGCTTTATTGCAGGTGGAGCTATTCTATCAGTATCTAGAGAAGAAAAAATCAAAGACTACGATTTGTTTTTGACTGATCCTTCTTCAGCTAGGTCACTTGTCAATCTCTTTATGAGGCGTATCGATGGTGGTTCTACTTTCCAGTTATTAACACAAGAAGATGATACTAATCCTAAAATCAGTAAAGGTATTTTAGGCTTTACTCAGCCACAGCTAATGACAGTCTCTATTGAAGAGGTTATTGATAACTTTAATAAAAAATGTAAAGAAGAAAAAGCTGGAGGTACTGTAAAGCCAGTTTATTTGTCAAAGAATGCAGTAACTCTTTCTAATGGTATTCAAATTATATTTAGATTTATAGGAGAACCAGAAGATGTCTTTTCTACCTTTGACTATGAACATTGTAAGGTTTATTGGAGACCTGATCCTCTAGGTCTTCTACTAGGTAAGCTAGTCTACTCAGGTCGTAGTCAAGAGTCTATTGCTAAGAATGAGTTAATCTACACAGGCAATACTCGCTTTGTGTTATCAGCTATTAGCCGCCTAAATAAGTTTATTAAAAGAGGTTGGGGTATTGCTCCTTCTTCTTTACTTAGCTTAGCTGTAACTTCCTCAAAAATTGATTGGTCAGATCGAAAAGTTCTTGAAGAGGAACTTCTTGGTATCTATGGTATTGAAAATAAAACACTACAACTGATCTTAGATATGTGTTCCACAGAGAACAAAGTTGATCTAGATAAGATTGTACAAGTACTCGGAGAAGTATAAAAATGTTAGAACAATTTGTCGTTATTCGTGAACGCGATAACTATAAGAGTGGTGCAGGGTATAGTGGTCCTTTCCTACGTCAGCTAGGATTTCCTGAGGGTCCTTATATTCAAGGTACAGCTAAAATTCTTGTAAACCAACTCCGTTCTATTAGCTCGGAGAAGTTTAAGATTGTAGGTTACATTGCAAACTAAACAGATAGTATTTGACCTCGAGACCAATGGTCTACTACATGAGGCAACTACTCTCTGGATTTTTGTAGCAGAAGATCTTAACACAGGTGAACAGACCGTTTTCTCGGATGAAGACAAGACTGCAAGACCTCTAAAAGAACTTCCTGCTTTTCTTGATTCCTGTCGTTTACTAGCTGGACATCATATCCTAATGTATGATGTGCTGATTCTTGAAAAGTTACTTGGGTGGAAACCTAAGAAGAATCAGAAGTTAGTAGATACTATGATCATGTCCCAAGTCCTTAACTATAAACGTTTTGGATTTGGGCATAGTCTTAAGGCTTGGGGTGAATTTTTTAATTATCCAAAAGTAGAGCATGAAGACTGGACTCAATATAGTCCTGAGATGAAAAATCGTTGTGTAGTAGATGTTAAACTAAATGTTAGAGTGTATAACTATTTAGTAAATGAATTAAATTCTCGTAAAAACAAAGAGAGTTTAAAACTAGGTTTGAAAGTAGAACATGGGACTTCCCGTTTTGTGGGGCGTTCTATTCTTCATGGTTGGCCTTTTGATGTTGAAAAAGCAAAAGAGGTTCGTAACCAGTTAGAAGAAAAGATGAGGTTGATTGAGTCAACAGTAAATCCAAAGCTAAAGACTAAGTTAGCTCAGGTAGATCGCGACCTTGAATTTAAATCTCCTGCTTGGATTAAAACAGGAAACTATGCAGTTCGAACAGCTGCTTGGTTTGAAATTGCACCTTCTAGAGGACAAGAGGATGATCGTCCTGTATGGGGAGACTACTGCCGGGTAGAGTTGGTTCAACCAGATATCGGCTCTATGGAGTCTGTTAAAGCGTTGCTCTATGAGCTAGGTTGGGAGCCTGATGAGTGGAACTATGTTAAAGATGGTAAAGGCGCTCTAGTAAAGTCTAGCCCTAAACTGACAGAAGCTTCTCTTGAACCTCTTGGCGAAGTAGGGGCAATGATCAATGAGTTCTACACTCTTCGTTCTAGACACTCTATCCTTAAAACTTGGATGGAAGAAAACCTTACAGAACAGAATAGAATTCATGGAGACTGCTTTGTTATTGGTACCCCAACAGCACGTTCTAGGCATTCAATAATTGCTAACATTCCGTCAGCAGATGCTACTTTTGGACCTGAGATACGTTCTCTGTTCTCAAGTAGACCCGGTTATGTTATTGTAGGGGCTGACTCTAAGGGCAATCAAAACCGTGCTCTAGCTCACTACTTGAATAATGCTGCTTATACAGAAGCTATTTGTACAGGTGATATCCATGACTTCAACAGAAAGATTCTCGAGTCTATTGTAGGCCCTATGGGTCCAGACGGTAGAAAACGTGCTAAGGCTTTCTTCTATGCCTTGATCTTTGCAGGTGGAGCAGGTAAACTTGCTCTAATTGTTACAGGTCGTAGAGACGCCAGTATTGGACAAAGAATCAAAGATGAGTTTTTAAAAAAGATCCCCGGTCTTAATGAGCTAGTAACTAAGCTAGAGAACATGTTTGATGCTACTTACAGTAAGACTGGTAAGGGTTACATCCTAGCCCTTGATGGTCGTCCTATTTTCTTAGAAGGAAAACGTCTTGCTTTGAACTACCTATTACAATCTTTTGAAAAAATTACTGTAGCTGCTTCAGTTGACCAATTTCAAAGAGAAGCAGATGACATGGGTCTAGATTGGCAACCACTAATTATGTATCATGATGAGATTGCTATTTTAGTAAGAGAAGATCAAGCTGATCAAGCTAAAGCTATTGCTTTGAGAGCTTTTAGGGATGCTCCTAAAGAATTTGGAGTAGATATAATGGAAGGAGATGCAAAGATTGGAAAAAACTGGTTACAAGTCCATTGATTGGTCTAAATGGTTTTCCTATGAAGAAGGCTACCTATACTGGGTTGTTAACAAAGGGTCTACAGCATTTAAAGGCCATGTAGCAGGAGCTTACAATAGTAAAGGGTATCTTAGAGTTCAACTAAACAACAAGAAGTACTATGTCCATAGAATTATTTATGAGTTATTAGTTAGATCAATACCTGAAGGTTATGATATTGATCATATAAATAATATTCGAGATGACAATAGAATTGAAAACCTTAGAATAGCAACTCGTCAAGAAAATTGCAGAAACCAAAGTGTTCGTAAAACTAGTAAATCAGGTGTTAAAGGTGTTAGTTTTCATAAGGCAACTCAAAAGTATCGCGCATTGATACATATAAACGGAAAACAACAAACTGTTGGTTACTTTAAAACAATAGAGGAGGCTAAGATTTCTTACAACAATAAAGCCAAAGAATTATACGGAGAATTTGCTTATCAGCATGAGATACAAACTTGTCTAAGTATGGAATGAGTCAAGAAGAGTACATTCTCTTTAAAGAAAAAGCACAGTATAATCCTCCAGAGACTTGGGTGACTTATGCTTGGTCAGAAGTTCTTGCAGATGTACCTGAAACTAAGAACTTTCCTAACGATAAAGTAGCACAAGCTTACTTTTCTGCAATTCAAGAAACAGACTACTATAAACTATAAAAGGATATAATTATGGCTAACACAGTACGCACACAGTTTCAAGGCAAAGACGGTCGTTTAAATCTAGATAAAGGTATTCTTACTCTTTATGGTAAAGAAAAAACCGAACGTTATAACATTAAAGTAACTCTAGATTTACCTGTAGTTCGAGAGTTTCTAGCTAAAGCCTATCAAGATGGAAAAAATCCAAGGTATATTGTAAGTCATACTACTGCTAAAAATAAGTTTACTTGGTCTCAAACAGGGCTAGATCGTTGGGACTTTTGGAATGATCGTCGTTATGGGCTCTCACCTAACACCAAACACACAGCAGAGGTTCTAGTAGCAATGGTACGTGCAAATGTCAAGTAAAGAAGTTTACAACGATTTCTTCTCAAAAGAGGATTATGAAAAAGAGCTGGATAAATCTCTAACCTTGGGGTGCATTGAACATGCACTCCTTTTTTACCACTTTTGTAGGTATTGTATTCTTCGTAATGAAGATTTTATTTCTTCCCCAAAGTACTATGAGCTTTGTGATTTTCTTGCAGATAACCTGCATCAGTTACCTGCAGGTTTACAAGAGTACGTTGTTCTAGATGACATTATGCTTTACGATTGTAAGTTAGAGCTAGCTCCTAGTGTAGCTGCTTTTAAAAAAGGAAAGCATCTTGTACCGGGTATTGAAAAGCTACTTTGTACGCTAGAAGACCGTTTGTTTATTGATTTTAGTTTGGAGGTAGTAGAAGAACTTGATAGCGTTAATTGATGGTGATGTTTTACTTCATGCTACTCTTTGGGAAACCACTAACGAAAAAGATGCACTGACTAAACTACATAAGAATATAGGAGACTACACAGATTATGCTTATTGCAATGAGTGTATCATTGCAGTAGGTCCTCCTGATGGTAAAAACTATAGGGATGATTTGTACCCTGACTACAAACAAACAGCTATGAGAGTCAAAGATCGTGGAGAACGTCCTGAGCACTTTAAGAAAGTTAAAGAGTATCTTTACTCTTTAGAGAACGTAGTAGTTGCAGACAACATTGAAGCAGACGACTTATTAGGTATTCTAAGTCAACAGTTAGGTAGTCAATCTGTAATTGTAACGGTTGACAAAGATATGGATCAGCTTGAAGGTATCCATTACAACCCTAAGTTACATCGAGAAAGGTACTATGTAGTCAACCAGCGACAAGCAGATCTATTTTTTCTCAAGCAAATGCTAATGGGAGACAGTATGGATAAGATACCAGGGTTACCTAAATGTGGCCCGGTGAAGGCAGAAGCAATCATTGCTTCAGCAGGTACTGTACAAGAAGCTGCTGACCTTGTGTTAGACAACTACTTCTTATCTTATGGTGAAAACTGGAAGGACTATTTTCTTGCAAATGGAAAGTTGCTTTGGTTACAACGTAAAGATTATGATTGGTTCACTCTAGATAAGTTCAAGGAAAAATTCCTAAATGATCGTACTTGAATTCAAACTAAACAACGGCTCGTATGCTAGTGTAACTAGACAACCAGCTTCTAGCTCTAGACCTGTTAGCTATAAAGTAGAACTCTGGGATTTGAATCGATTTTACCACTCAAAGAGTTTCAATAACTTTGAAAAAGCAGAGTTATACTACTGGGACAAACTAAGAAAGGAACTACTATGACTAACAAAGAGGTGAATGGCTGATACAGGCCATTGGAATAGCGCAGGTTTAGAACTAGAGCCTGAAGTCGCTGTAGGCTTCGTTTATTTAATAGTTGATTTAGATACAAAACAAAAGTACATTGGAAAAAAGAATTTCAGTGGGAGAGGTAAGTTAAATAAGGGCAAAGAAAGTAACTGGAAGAGTTACTCTAGCTCTAGTACTTATCTGCAAAAACTAATAAAAGAGAAGGGTCAAGACCGATTTGCTTTCATTATACTAGAGCAGTATTATACTGTAGGTGGGTTGTCTTTTGCTGAAACTTGGAGTCAAGTAATTTCCGAAACCCCTAGTAAAAATGAAGAATATATGAATCGTTTTATCGATAAAGTCACTTGGAAGGTAACAGAACCTGTTACTGAACGCCACAAGAAAAGATTAAAATACTATACAAGGAAATATAGTTATGCGGCTAACTAACTATTTTTTGCAGCAAGTTAAGAGTAAGCTATTTGACGAAAAAGCTTTCCCTAGACATGAAGGAGAAGTTGTAGGTATTACTGTTGGAGAACTTCGTAAGTTAATCAATGCAGTAGAGTTTGCAAACAAGGAGCCTTATAATGCCAGTAAGCACAGTCGAGATATTCACGAGGCAATTGCTTTTAACGAACAAGGATAAGTTCTTTGTCTTTGGAGATAATTTAGTACGAAGAGGTCTAGGGGGACAAGCTAAGGTCTGTAGGGGTCATCCTAATACCATAGGTATAGTTACCAAGAGGTTTCCTAGCAACTATTTTGGTTCTTTCTATTATGAAAGAAACTATGACGAGTGGTTAAAAGACTCTGCTTCAGGGTTTTACGCAGTAGAACATGAGTTAAAAAAAGGTAAGACAGTAGTTTGGCCTGCAGACGGTATTGGAACAGGGTTAGCTGAGTTACCAAAGAATGCACCTAGTATTTATAGACACATTGAAGAATTTTTAAAAAGAATAAAGGAGACTTATGGGGAAGACACTACATCGTAATCAACCTTGTCTACGCTGTGCTTCTAGTGATGCTGTCCAAATCTATGAAGAAGGACCAGCACACTGTTTCTCATGCAAAGCATCTTATGATTATCAAAAAGAGTATGCCAAGAAAAATGGTAAAGAAGAAGTAGTTTACAGTACAGACAACTATCGACGCAATCATTTCAAGAAAGAAATTAATCTCGACGATGTGTTTGCTTTACCATCTAGGGGTATTGCTGAACGACTTATTACAAAGAAAGTTAGCGAGTTCTTCAATGTAAAATCTTCTTATGACGACAAAGGAAATATTGATCGCTACTATTTCCCTTTCAGCAATACAGACGGTACTGCTACAGTAGGTTATAAGACTAAGAACCCAAAAGATAAAGCAGACATGTACTCTGTCGGAGAGGCTAAAAACCTCTTTGGTATTGAACACTTTATGAATGGAGGTAAACGAATTGTTATCACAGAAGGGGAAGAGGACGCGCTGGCTGTAGCTCAAACTTCTCTTCAAAAATATGGTTCTATTTACCCTGTTTGCTCTATGGGAGGTGTCAATCAAACTAACTACCTGTTAAAAAACAGAGACGTGCTCCGAAAGTTTAATGAGATTGTTATTTGGTTTGATGCAGACGACCAAGGACAAAAGGCTTCTAAAGAGGCAGCTAAAATTCTCGGAGCAGACAAGGTAAAAATCGTCAAGGCTAACGAGAAGGACGCCTGTGACACTCTAAAAGCCTATGGCTCAGAAGAGGGAACTAAGAAGGCTTGGAACTATATTTGGGATGCTAAACCCTACAGCCCCTCAGGTATTATTGCAGGTGATGAAACTTGGGAACGTTATAACGAGTTTAAGAACCTAGAGTTTGTACCTTGGCCTCCTTTTCTTTCTCGGCTAAATGAGTTAACGCATGGTAGAGCTTTAAGCACTATCACCATGATTGCAGCAGGTACTTCTGTAGGTAAGAGTACTATGCTTCGTGAGGACATCTTTCATCTACTTGGCACTACAACTGAAAAGATTGGTTGTATCTTTCTTGAAGAAGATGTGGGTGAGACTGTTGGTGGTATTATGGGTTTGTACCTTAACAAACGGTTAGGTTTGCCCGGAGTAGAAACAACAGAAGAAGAAGAACGAAAAGCTTGGGAAGCAACTATTGGTCAACCTAATAGGATTGTGTTGCTAGATCATCAAGGATCAGTCTCAGACAACGGACTAATCGACAAGATTGAGTACATGGCTCTCAACGGTTGTAGGTACATCTACCTAGACCATATCACTATTGCTGTATCGGAGACAGAGGATGGCAATATTAACGCTGCAATCGACCGCTTCATGTCCGATCTACTTAAGATCGTTAAACGTCATAACGTTTGGGTCGGAGTTGTATCGCATCTTCGAAAAGTTAAGTCGGGGGAAGACTCATTTGAATCGGGTGCTCCAATTAGCGAAGATGACCTTAAAGGTTCAGGATCACTTAAACAAATCTCGTTTCAGACAATCGCTATCTCAAGGAACAAGTTGGCTGAAAACGAAGTGGTTCGAAATCGTAGCCAAATCTTTCTACTTAAAGACAGGAAAACTGGTAACACAGGTCCTGCAGGTGCGTATCGATTCAACTCTACTACAGGTCGTCTGGAAGAAGTTAAGAAAAAAGATGAAGACAATTTTGAGCTTATTACAATAGAGGTAGCATAAAATGGTTTATTTAGAAAAACTACAAGTTCATGATATTGAACAAACAATTGACTTAGCCGATCGTTTTAATAAGCAGTATGGTATGATCAAAGAACTAAGTAAAACCAAAGTAAGACGAACTTTAGAGTCTTCTTTAGTTTACGATAAAGTATATTACGCCTATGTTATGAAAGATGAAGACAAAGTAGTTGGAGCCTTAGTTGGTTTTGCTGCTGAACACCCTTACTATGACGTTGTAGTAGCTTCAGAGCTAGGTTGGTATGTTGAGACTGAATACCGAAATAAAATTAGTGTTAAAATGCTGCAAAATTTTGAAATTTGGGCTAAAGAAGAAGCTAAAGCAAATTTTGTTGTAATGGTATACACTGAAGAAATGACTGATCTTTCTAAACTTTACAACAGCTTAGACTATGAACTTGTTGAACATACTTATAAAAAAGCTTTGTAATGATAAAGTTCTGCAGTTGGATGAAATACGATATTTTGATTAGCTCTGGAGACTATGTGTACAAGTGTAAGACTTGCGGTTATAAGCTACGAGTAAAGTCTTTTGAGTTACCTCCAACAATTTCAATTGAAAACAGGTGTTATAAAGATGAATAAACAACAATACTATCTTTTAAAGTTAGCAGAAGAAGCAACAGAACTAGCTCAGGTAGCTATCAAGTGTGCTCAATTTGGGTTAGATGAAGTTCATCCTAACACTCTTGAAAAGAACTATGAAGCTCTAAATAAAGAATGGAATGATGTGCTAGCTTGTGCTATTCTTGTAGAGAGTGAAGATGAACGTTTTGATTATGACGGTGACGGCGACTTGCTTGACATGAAGTTTGTTAAGATTGAAAAGTATCGAAAGATTTCTATTGAGAATGGATGTAGTCATGAGTAAGCTGTACATCGCAATACTTGATGAGTTTCCTGACTATATGACGCCAACGCTTGTTGCTCATTCTGTTCTTGCAGCACATCTAAATTTTCAAGATAATGTATACTATGATAACTGGCTACAAAACAACTTTCGAAAATGCACTGTTCGTGTAAACCAAAAAGAGTTCGACAAGATTGCTGCCTTACCTGACGTTTATCTAGGTCATGAAAACACTACTTTAGAAGGACGAAAAGCTTGCGCTGTTGTTTGTCCTCGACTAGAAACGCCAAATGTATTGAAATTTGCAAAGTTATGGAGTCCAAAGCTTGACACTAAGAGTTAGAATTAGCATCGTTCCTTTTGGAGACGAAACAAAAGAACGAGAGATTCATCAAATCAATATCTCTAATCTAGGAGAAGCAAACACTAAAGAGTGTAACTATGGTATAGAGTTAGATGAATACAAGTCTGGTAGTTACTTAGGACGTGTGGCCCATGTTAGAGAGCAGGGGGCTATCACACTAGTTTATAAAGCATTAAAAAGGATTTTAGAGCTTGGGGCATAGTATTTGGGTTACTTCCGATACTCATTTCTATCATGAAAACATTATTCGCTACTGTAAGCGCCCCTTTGCTACTGTCAAAGAGATGAATGAGGTTATTACAGAGCGATGGAATTCTGTAGTACAACCCGGTGACAAAGTCTACCATCTTGGTGATGTAGCTATGGGAGAAGGTGCCCGTGAACAATTAGGTAGTCTTCTAACTAAACTGCATGGGTCTAAAAGGTTAATCGTTGGAAACCACGATGACATTCCTTGGCTGGCTAAAGGAGGTTGGTTTAAAAAGATTTCAATGTGGCGTGTCTTCACTGAGTGGAATCTTTTGTTGACCCATGTTCCAGTGCATGAGTCTTCTATCCACGAACGAATTGTAGTAGCAGGTGGAGTAAATGTCCACGGTCATATTCACTCCCACGATAGTCCTGCTGGCCCTTACTTTAATGCTTGTGTAGAGAAAACCAATTACACACCTATTAATATCGAGGACATCCTTTCAAAGGCTTCTAGCAAATGAGCAAACTATACTGTACAGGATCAGAGACTAATTTAGAAGTAAAAGAGATAGAAGGTAAAGCATGGCATGATAATGATCTGTACGAAATAAGTTGTACTAAATGCAAAAAAACAGAAACTCAGTTAGCTAGACGACCCTCTGATATCCTTGTTAGGTGTAGGGATAAATGTTAACTGTAAAAAACTTCGAGATAACCAAAACTAATAAAAACATGCTAGTGCCGTGGTATCTTATCACGGCCTATGCTTACTACATACTTGACGAAAGTCTTATCGAAGACCACGAGTTCGATACTATGGCTAAAGAGCTGCTGGCTAACTATG
>Ga0208795_1001229_pt1 | contig 11761 bp, 15 predicted proteins | sample CB_VirMetaG_6_FD_184541 | JGI IMG/M metagenome (GOLD analysis project Ga0208795, IMG submission 184541) | Freshwater to marine saline gradient viral communities from Chesapeake Bay - CB_1508_2 Viral MetaG (SPAdes) (version 4) | ecosystem: Environmental > Aquatic > Marine > Coastal | place: USA... | reverse complement strand
TCAGTTGACAATGGATAGTGTAACCATTGCGTCTACTGGAAATGCGACAGATTTTGGCGATATGGTCAATTATATGAGTAATTCAATGCCCATGCCTGCATCCGATAGCCACGGAGGAATTTCATAATGCCCAATTATCAAGGTGTATGGAGCCTGTCCGAGCAGTATCAGAATAGAACGGGGTGGCCTACGTTTGTACCCACCCAAGGTATTTTGGCTGGTGGCAGCCAAGCTAACAATACTATTATTGATTTCTTCAGTATGGAAACAACAGGGAATGCCTCTGATTGGGGAAATCTTTCCTCTGGACGTTATGGTTTGGGAGCGGTAGGTAACGCTACTAGGGTTGCATGGGGCGGCGGCTTGATTGGTGCAGCTGCACAAAGCACTATTGATTACATCACATGGGCAACGCAGGCAAACGCTGTTGATTTTGGCGACTTAAATAAAGCTCTTGGATACCTTGCGGGTTTATCTAATTCCACTAGAGGTGTTTGGGGTGGGGGATATGACTCATCCTCAAATGCTTATAATAATATGCAGTATATTACGATAGCTTCAACTGGAAACGCTACAGATTTTGGTGATTTGACGGTAGCTAGAAATCAACTAGGGGGCGCATCAAGTCCAACTCGTGGTTTGTTTTACGCTGGTAGGAATATTTCAAACTCAGCCGTAAATACTATCGACTATATAACCATTGCCTCAACAGGTAATGCCACAGACTTTGGTGATGCGACTGTGGCGCGGCAAAATCTTTCAAGCGGAGCAAGCTCCACAAGGTGTGTGTCGGGTGGCGGTAACAATAATGTTATTGATTACGTCACTATAGCCTCTACAGGAAATGCTACCGACTTTGGTGACATGTTATCTGTTAGCGGGGCATATGCGACTGCCTCAAATAACATCATAGTTACGTTTGCTGGTGGTACAAACAATTCTTTTGGTAATGTCATTGAGCAGGTAACTATAGCCAGCACAGGTAATTCTACTGACTTTGGTGATCTTACCCAGTCTACGGTATATTACTGCGCGGGTACTGGGAATAATCACGGAGGGCTTCAGTAATGACTAAACGCTACCTCGGAAACATCATCACGCAGAACCCGACAGCGCCTGCTGGCGATCTTTCTAACAGCGCCGCGAAAGGCGTCTGGTCTTTAGAAGAGCAACTTGCTTATCAAAAAGCTGGTCTTTGGCCTGTGGCGGGAAATTTCCCTCCTGACGTAGAAGATGTGTTCAGCACTTATTTGTATACTGGGACAGCTTCTAACCAAACGATTACCAACGGCATAGACTTGTCTGGCGAAGGCGGTTTAGTTTGGATTAAGGGCAGAACTAATGCTCAGTCACATGGCTTTTTTGATACAGAAAGAGGGGTCAATAAAGCATTAGTTTCGGATGCAAATTGGGCTGAGTTTTCATACCAAGGTGTTAATGCTTTTAACTCAAATGGCTTTCAAGTAGGTTATCAAAATGAATACAACCAAAACACATTAGACTACGCCTCTTGGACATTTCGGAAGGCCCCTAAGTTCTTTGATGTGGTGACTTATACGGGGGATGGTGTTGCTGGTCGTACTATTAGCCATAATCTTGGTAGTGTTCCCGGTATGATTATTATTAAAGGTATAGACTCAAACTATGAATGGTCTGTGTATCATAGGGGGGTGGACAGTACGGCTCCAGAAGACTACTATCTTTGGCTAAACCATACTTCTGCTAGAGCTGATAGCGCAGGTTATTGGAACGACACAGCACCTACATCCACCGAATTTACTCTGGGTAATAATGGTAATGTAAATTCTGCTGTTGGCGGAACCTACATAGCCTACCTATTCGCCCACAACGACGGTGACGGTGGGTTCGGCCCTGATGGTGATGCTGATATTATCAAGTGTGGGAGTTATACTGGGAATGGTTCTACTGATGGAGTTACGGTTGACCTTGGCTTTGAACCGCAGTGGCTCTTATTTAAAGACACTACAAACTCAAACGATTGGATTATTGTAGACAATATGCGTGGAATGGTTGTTGACAATGATTTAGCTAATGCTGACGCATATCTACGTCCTAACTTATCTAATCAAGAGGGTGCATCTACTATAGTTGAGCCTACCTCAACAGGGTTTAAAGTGCAGAATAATGGTTGGACAGACACCAGCGGTGCAAACATAATCTACATCGCCATTCGCCGTGGCACTAAAGTGCCTGAGAGTGCGACTGAGGTGTTTGCGCCAAACTTCTATGGTACAAGCGGATATGTTGGATACTTGGGTGCGCCAGCAGATATGCACCTGCTTGGTTATCGTAACGGAAATAGTCAAAACGCCATTACATCAAGCCGCTTGATCCAAGGCAACAAAGCATTGGTTACATCTAGCAATGCTGCTGAAATAACTTCCAACAGTAGTTGGGATAATATGCTTGGTGTAACGCCTGTAGGCACTACACTAACTACGCTTATCTCGTATACTTGGAAACGTGCGCGTGGCTTCTTCGATGTTTTGGCTTACACGGGTACGGGAGCAAATAGAACTATAAGCCATAACCTTGGTGTTGCACCTGAGATGATCTTTTTCAAGAAAAGGAGCGGCGCTGATAACTGGCCTGTCTATTTGCAGTCCGTAGGTAACACTGCTGTAGCTATGTATTTGAATGAAACGTATGCTGCGCCAGTTAGCACAAACATAGCTTGGTTTAATAACACCAGCCCAACAGCATCTGAAATTACATTAGGCTTTGGCGGCGCTGTAAACCAAGTAAGTCAAACCTTCGTAGCCTACCTCTTCGCAAGCCTCCCCGGTATATCGCAGGTGGGGAGCGCAAGCCATTCGGGAACAACAAATGTGGACTGTGGCTTTACGTCAGGCGCTAGGTTTGTGCTTCTGAAGCGCACTGACGCATCTGGCGATTGGTATATCTGGGATAGTGAGCGTGGTATTGTGTCAGGCAATGATCCTTATCTTCTGCTAAACTCAACAGCGGCAGAAGTTACAAACACAGATTACATTGACCCGCTTGCGTCAGGTTTCACGATCACTAGCAACTTTACTGCTGGTGACTACATCTTCTACGCAATCGCATAAAGGAGCCTACAATGGCAAAAATTCGCATAAGAGAAACAGGCGAAGTGGTCACTGAGACGACTTTTCGCACTCGCAACAAGAAGGTCCGTCCAGTTCTCACGGCGGGCATAAGTAAGGAGCGTTTGGATCAGCTTGGTGCTGACCCTGTTCTAAATGGCGCTCCTGCAAACCCGACACCACCGTATGAATACTCTTATGAGTCTGGTGTTGCGCAGGGCGAAGACGGGGTTTGGTACACAGTTAATTCTGTCGGCCCTGTGTTTACCGAATACACTGACGATGATGGCAACGTGCAAACGGTTGAAGCCCAAACCACAGCATATCGCGCTCGCGTCGATGCAGACGCCGCTGCAAGCGCAAGGTCTAGTAGAACATCGCTTCTTGCTGAATGTGATTGGACACAACTATCCGACACTGCATTAACCACGGAAAAGAAAGCCGAGTGGGCGACATACCGTGAGGGACTTCGTAACTTGCCAAGCGTGTCTGGCTGGCCTCATACCCACGAACTTCCAGAGAAGCCCGAATAATGCCTAAAGATACGCAGCAAGAGACGCATCTGGTCACGCAAGACCTCAACATTCAGCTTCCATCTGCGAAGCCTGAGTACAAGTCCATGCTGGCTAACATTGCTGAGAAGGCCCCTGCAATTGCGCAGGCGTCTAGCAACTTCTACAAGTCGCACTCTCAGATGATGAGCGTGACGCTGGACGTTACGGCAATCACGCCGATCCGCTCTGTGAAGCACAGCCTTGCTGAGATTGAGAAAACCAAGTCGGCTCTGCAAGAGGGCTACTTCCGCATGAAAAAGGAAGAGGTCAAGCTCAAGAAGCTGGAGCGCAAGCTGTCTGAGGAGACCGACGATCTTGAGCGCGAGATGTTGGAGATCAAGATCACTGAGAAGCAAGCGCAAGCTGCATCCTCACGGGGTTACGTTGAAGCGGCTGTTCGCAAGCTCAACTTCTTCACCAATCAGTACGAAAACCTGATGAAGAAGATTGGCAAGGACGAGTTGACCGAGGAAGATTACGAGCTTGAGGAAATCAAGTATCACATCATGACCTGCATGAAGCAGGCGCTCAACTCAGCACGACCTCGCAACGGTGTGATTGACGAAGGCAACATGATCTACCTGTTTGACCTTGGCATCAATGCAGCGCAGGCGCAGCTAGAAGTCATGTCGTACCTCAACTGGGAAAACGAGCTTATCAAAGAGGGCAAAGCTCCAGAGCATCACCACACGGTGCAGTGGCTTACGGCTTGTGCAGATAAATGGGCGCACTGCCCCGGCGACTTTGCAAATAGCCGTGGTTTTGATATACTCGACAGAACGTCTTTGACCAACACCCCGCAAATAGAGGACCAAACTGATGGCTCATAAAGTAGTAAAGTACCGCCTTGAAGCGGATGGGACTATCCCAACGTGGTTGACGTTTGGTGTTCCTCAGTCAACTGGCGGAATGTACGCGGTTGCTGATCCAAACACTGCCTCACCGCAGGACTGGATGATGATCGGCATTTCCGCAGATGGCGCTGACACATCTGATGCGATCACGGTATTTGCAACTCAAGCCGATCTCCAGACATATCTGGCAACAGAGGCGACAGCAAATAGTTGGACTGACCCAGACCCAGATGACCCTGACGCAACGGTTGCCTTTGATGCGGCGGCACATGCTCAACGTGTTTGGGACGACCTCGACGCTCTGAACGCATAAGTTCGATTGAACTAATTGAGGAACCGCCATGCCCCTTCAAAAATTACAGTTCCAGCCGGGGATAAACAAAGAGACTACTTCCTACAGCAATGAAGGCGGTTGGTTCGATTGTGATAAGGTTCGGTTTCGTCAAGGCTTCCCAGAGAAGATTGGCGGTTGGGGCAGGATAGGGGTAAAGTCTTTCTTGGGTTCGTGCCGTGCATTGTGGCCTTGGAGAACCTTGAACCTAGATGACTTCTTGGGTGTCGGTACTCATCTTAAATACTACATTGAGTCGGGAGAGGGTTACTACGATGTGACCCCCATACGCCTTACGACTGCTGCGGGGGATGTAACCTTTGCTGCTACAAATGGCTCTTCAACACTGACGGTAAGCGACCCAACTCACGGTGCCGTTGTAAATGACTTCGTGACATTCAGTGGTGCGGTGAGCCTTGGTGGAAATATAACGGCTGCGGTACTCAATCAAGAGTATCAGATTTTTGAGATTGTTGACTCCTCAACCTACAAGATCGTAGCTCGTGAAGTAGGCTCTTTGGATAGCATTACAAATGATGGGCAGTATTCTCCTACACCTGTTGTGGCGAACGCATCAGATACAGGCAATGGCGGAAGCTCTATTGTTGGCACATATCAAATAAACGTAGGTCTCGACACCTCTGTGACAGGCAACGGTTGGGGTGCAGGTGCTTGGGCTAGAGGGTCATGGGGGTCTGCTGCTACAGTTGATCTAATAACCGATACACTGCGTATATGGACACACGACAACTTTGGTGAAGACCTCCTCATAAACGATATGAACGGTGGCATATACTATTGGGACGCTTCTGCGGTTAACTCTTTAACCAACCCCGCCGTTGCCATTAGTGATTTGGCTGGTGCCGATTTAGCCCCGACAATAGCTAAGAAGGTGATTGTGTCCGATGTTGATAGGCACGTCATTGCCTTTGGTTGCGACCCTCTGAATAACATTGGTGTACAAGACCCTCTTCTTATACGCTTCTCAGACCAAGAGAGCGTGGTAGATTGGCGTCCGTCAACTACTAACACTGCAGGTGATTTGCGTCTTGGCTCTGGTTCTAAGATTGTTACAGCCGTTGAAACCAGACAGCAGATTCTAGTCTTCACAGATGTATCTCTCCACGCGATGCAGTACATTGGCCCACCATTTACCTTTGGGATCAACATGATCTCAGAAAACATTACGATCCGTAGCCCTATATCTGTGGTTGCAGTTGACGATACCGTTTACTGGATGGGTAAGAATGAGTTCTACGTCTACAACGGTGGCGTTCAGACCCTGCCCTGTGCCGTAAAAGACTATGTGTTTTCCGATTTTAACTCTACTCAGGCAGAGAAATGTTTCGGTGCGGTTAACTCTGCTTTCTCAGAGGTTTGGTGGTACTACCCATCCGCCAACTCAGACAACAACGACAGGTATGTTGTGTACAATTACCTGCAAAACATTTGGTATTATGGCAATCTGACACGCACCGCTTGGGTTGATCGCGGTGTAAACGAGACACCTATAGCCGCTGGCAGAGATGGATACTTGTACAATCATGAGGTTGGTTTCGATGACGGTAGCACTAACCCCGCATCGCCAATAGTTGCGTACATAGAATCCAGTCAGTTTGACATAGGTGATGGGGATCAATTCTCCTTTGTGCGTAGGCTGATACCAGACCTTACGTTTCGCAACTCTACTGCCGAGACACCTATTGCAAACTTTACGGTCAAGGCTCGTAACTTCCCCGGTGGTGCATACTTGCAGGACAACTCAAAGGCTGTAGAGAAGACCGCTTCTGTGCCTGTGGAGCAGTTTACACAAGATGCACATATTCGCCTGCGCGGTAGGTCAATAGCCATCAAGGTAGATAGTGACTCTACTGGCACTGGGTGGCGTCTTGGTTCGCCAAGGATTGATGTGCGAAGTGATGGTAGGCGCTAATGTCCCGTATCAATGCCGTACCATACTTCCCCAACGCTCCAAAGGAGTACAGCCAGCAGTACATTGCGGAGATTGTTCGCTCTTTCTCAGTGTATGCGCAGCAGATACAGAACCCCGGCGAGGGCAGAAACACATTTAGCGTATTTACCAATCTCCAGACAGATGATTCGGGATTAGAGACCGGGGCTATCTTTAATCACGGTGGATATGTTAAGATTACACAAGTAAACACACCACATGCGCGTGGATCAGCAGGCACTGGAGCCGTTGGTCTCGTTACAGTGACAACTACATAGGTGATATATGTCTGACGGAACAATCATTACAATGCCAGATGGTGGTCGCTGGAAGCCTGCTACCTCTGTAGATACTATACAGTGCCACAACTGCGATAACTTGGTGGACACACCAGAAGAAGTAGCGTCATACCCTGATGGCAACTGCCCAGACTGTGGTGAGACATGGACTGATACAACCAAACGGCACACGGCTATCACAGTTACAATGCCACAATCTGCAGACGGAGGAGTTATGTGATGCCAGAACCAGATTACGGCGTAAGTCTATCAGCACCAACAAAATCAATAAAACCAAAAGCAAGGACAGCAGCAGCAAAGCCAAAAGAAAAGACCTTTCTTGAGAAGTTAAAGGCCAGTGTTACTGGTCCATCAGTAGAAAATAAAGTTACCTCATATTCCCACCCAACGGATAATGATGACTCCGGTGCTTCAGCCATGCAGGCCGGGATAGCTTCACTAGGTGGTGCCACAGCAGATGCTGATATGTATGCTGAGAACCTTCGTCGTTACAATGAGTACATGGAAAGTCAGAAGAAACCCGCTCCGACAGAGATCACTCCAGAGATGCGCCAAGCTGCATTGGGTATGTTCGAGTCTCAGCAGGGTGCGGGTCAGGTTCCTTACTACATGGCTGCGGCTCGTGACGATGTAAATTACCGACAAGGCGGGAATCGTGACGACTTTGGTATGCCTGACGACTTTGGTATGCCTATTGTAGGTGGCCCTCCACCGCAAAATCCCAACATGAGTCCAGCGTTCCAATATGCTGCACAGAACTATGATGTGCTTGGTGGTTCGCAGCGCCTTGCCCCTCGTCCGATGGAGATGATGAGCGTAGCAGAGCGTAATCGTATTAATGATATGTCTCAGGCTATGGCAGATCAGGCTGCACAACAGCAGATGGCACAGAACGAATACCAGCAAGGTATGAACGCAATGACATCAGGCAAGGGCGGTCCACAAACTATGCCTCAACCGGGCGGCGGTCAATTTAGTTCAATGGAACAATTGATGGAGTTTCAGCAAGCCAACCCAAGCATGAACCTGATGGGGGAGTATCAGAGACTAAAAGGTCTAGGGGGCGGCGCATCTACTCAACCACCAATGCCTCAACCGGGCTATCAGTCTCAAGGTGGTAACAGTCCAGTTTTTGCATCTGGCCTTGGGTCTGTATTAGCTAGACGATTTGGTAACATGGGTGGGTCAGGTGGTTCAGGGGGATTTGGTTTCTAATAGACTTGGGAGGGTCGCTAACACTGTGAGTTGACGGAGATATATTATGTGGTGTGTTCTTGTATTTGTTGGGTACGGACACACTTTCGTAAACAACTACGGCACGAAGTTCTATAAAATTTGCTACTACGACTGTGGCGCACCGAGCGGCAAGAACGGTCAATGGCACGATAGACGATACGTTGTCCACCCAGACGCTTACTGCCCTGTGAGGTACATGGAAACATGATTGATCCTATCTCAGCCCTTTCAATTGCAGCCTCTGCTGTATCTAGCGCCAAGACCCTGCTGGCTGCTGGCCGAGATGCGTCAGGCGCATTGAGCAAGTTTGCTGGTGCAGTGAGTGACGTGAATTACGCCGCTGAGAAGGCCAAGAATCCCAGCATCTTTGCATCATTGACTGGCTCTGCCGAGCAGGCTGCGATAGATGCTTTCTCTGCACAAAAGCGTATGCAGGCTATGCGTAAGGAAATTGAAACGATCATTCAGTTCCAATACGGGCCTACTGGCTTAAAAGAATATAAGGATACTCTTCGCAGGGTTCGTGAGCAACGCAAGAAAACCGAGTATCGAAAAGCCGAGATCAAAGAGGCTATAATAATGTGGGTTGTTGGCGGCGTCATCGTAATGGCTGGTATTGCTGTACTTGCGGCTGTTCTGTATTTTATCGGTGAGCAACAGGGTAAATGGTAGATGAAAGACTCAGAGATCATACGACTGTTCGATCAGAACATTGAAATAATTATTGAGGGGTTGGCTGCTCGTTCTGGTAGAGAGTTTAAAGAAGTTCTATTACTTTTGCAGAAAGGTAGGAAGCTGCATGGCACACACAATATTAGATAACTGGAAGGTTCTGCCGCGTCTGATGATGCTGGCGGTCACTGTGTTGACGTATCAGGCGGTGCATTGGTTTATGTCGCTACCTGATCCCAGCGTTGCCCAGTCAGGTCTTGTCAGCGTCTGTATGGGGGCGCTCACAGGCTGTTTTGGTATTTGGATGGGTAAGGAGTCCAAAACGAGCGTAACCAGCACTGGTTCAAGCTCAAAAGTAGAGTATGAGGTGGGACAATGAGCTTTCTAAGCGATCTGATAGCGCCAGCCACCGAGCTTGCTGGCAAGTTCATAGCGGATAAAGATCAGGCCGCACGGCTGGCGCATGAGTTGAGTACGATGGCCGACAAGCACGCTCAAGAAGCCATGCTTGCGCAGATCGAGGTCAACAAGGCTGAAGCGGCCAGTGGCTCAGTGTTTAAGGGTGGCTGGCGTCCGTTTATCGGATGGGTTTGCGGCGCTGCGTTTGCATACCACTTTGTCCTACAGCCATTGATCGTCTTCGGCGTTACCGTTGCTGGCGTCGAGATACCGGAGTTGCCTACATTTGACATGGGCAGCTTGCTGACAGTTATGATGGGGATGCTCGGCTTGGGCGGTCTTCGCAGCTACGAAAAGAAACAGGGGCTAACTAAGTGATGGAAAACCTCAAGTTACCTGTGGCCCTTGTGGCGGCTATGGCCGTGCAGTTAGCGGCGGGTGTCTGGTGGGTAAGCCAGCAGGCTGCAACGATTGCAAACCTAGAGGAGACTGTTAGCCAGATCGGTTCCAAGATGGCGATTGAGGACAACGTGAACCTAAAGCGGGACGTTCAAGACAACGCCATGGAGCTAGAATATGCTTTCGATGAGATTGAAGAAGTTTGGGATGAACTAGCCAACTTAGCTAACTCGATTGGTCAGGTGACGCAGTTGCAGCAACGAGTTGCTCTGATCGAAAACGATTTGAAATATATTAACCGTGACCACAATGGGATCATGGACATGAAAGGCGGAATGAAATGACTTTTAAACTATCACAACGCAGCCTTGACCGTATGGAAGGCGTAGACGAGCGGTTAGTAGCCGTTGCAAAAGCTGCTATAGGCCACACAAAAACCGACTTTGGTGTGATCTGTGGGCTTAGAACCATTGAAGAACAGCGTGAACTCGTAGACAAGGGCGCATCGAAAACGATGAAGTCCAAACACATTGATGGCCTCGCTATTGACCTTTTAGCCTATGTTGGTTCGCGTGGATCGTGGGAATTGAATTTGTACGATGACCTTGCGGATGCTGTGAAGCAGGGAGCCATCGACGTAGGGGTTGCTGTGCGATGGGGTGCAGCTTGGCACATCAATGACATTCGAAAGTGGGATGGCACAATGGAAGAGGCTATGAATGCCTATGTAGACTTGCGCCGCAGCCAAGGTAAACGTCCGTTTATTGATGGACCCCACTTTGAGTTGATGGATTAAAACTTTCGTGTTAAAGTTCTATTGAACTTCTGGAGATAGTCATGGTTCTACCGCTGTTATTTAGTTTGGGCCTTCCGGCATTAGCTGGAACGGGCGCTCTTGGTGCTACTATGGCGGGTCTTTCGGTCCCTGCTTTGGCGGGTATGGGTGCTGGACTAGGCTCGTTTGTACAGACAGGTGATCTCGGCAAAGGCATCCAGACAGGTATGGCTTCGTTCCTCGGCGGTAAAATTCTTGGAGGTCTGTCAGGATCAACAAGTGCCAATGCTATAAACGCAAGTACTCAAGGAGCAGCAGAGGCGGTAAAGCCCGGATTTCTCAGCGGAATAACTTCTCCAAGTCCAGCGGTATCTACTATAGCTAGTGGTACACCTTCTAACTTAGCAACAAACTTTCTGGGTACAGCGGGTGCCAATGCCCCTGCTCCGTTTTTAAATCAAGCCGTTTCGCCCCGTGCCACTAAAGGTGGCGCTTTTACTGCAGCGCAGCAAGGCTTCTTCCCCGGCATGATCGGTCAGACGATGACTGATGCTCAGTTGATGCAGCAAGAATACGAGAACAGGGCTGCGAAGAAAGACGACGACTCCACTGTGCCTATGCCGAATCCAATGCGCAGGACGTACAACCCTAATCCTTTCGCTGGCGGTGGTGGAGAAGGTTCTTACTTTCAATATTATAGGCCGCCACGGGCTGACGGCTCAGAGGTCAAGCCTCCGTATTACTACGCAGATGGTGGGATAATGTCTCTCCAAGAGGGTGAGGGTAAATATGATCGTAGTGGTGTTGTCGATAAGGCTCTAGAACTGTTTGGTGACGCATCCGATGTGTCTGTCGCTGCGGTTATAAGACTTATGTCTGGAGCTACGCCTTTTTATTCTGGCCTTGCTGGTATCGGTGGAGAAGAGTACGGGAAAAGTAGAACTGGTAGGGCTTTGAGCGGCCTTGGGCTGTCTGATGATTCCGTTAAGGCTTTTGAAAACCCCCGCCCATCTCAGTCTCCATTGCAACTTTTAGGTTTTGCAGAGGGGGGCGAAGTAGAAGCAGATCAGATGATGGCGCAGAACGGCATGAACGAGAAGGATGTCATCGTCAGTGCCATAGAAGCTATTAAAGGAATGTCTGAACAGCCAGAGATCGCTCTGGCACTATTCGTTCAGAAGTACGGCGAGGACGCACTGCGTGAT
>Ga0208795_1001228_pt1 | contig 11771 bp, 13 predicted proteins | sample CB_VirMetaG_6_FD_184541 | JGI IMG/M metagenome (GOLD analysis project Ga0208795, IMG submission 184541) | Freshwater to marine saline gradient viral communities from Chesapeake Bay - CB_1508_2 Viral MetaG (SPAdes) (version 4) | ecosystem: Environmental > Aquatic > Marine > Coastal | place: USA... | reverse complement strand
GCTCGATGCCCGCTTGGTGCGAGAGATCATGTACGCGGTGAACAGCTACCAACGCGCCATGATCGGCGCCCGCACCAAGGCCAAGGCGATCAAGTCCATGCGGGAGGGCTATGTCGTGGGCGGCTGTTTACCCTACGGGTACACCAGAGACCCCGAAAACCCTAAGAAAATGGTTGAGCACCCTGAAGAATGGAAGACGGTCAAGCTCATATTCAAGTTGCGGCGAGAGGGCCTGACTCATGGCAAGATTGTGCGAGAACTTGAGCGGGTCGGGTGTCCTCCGAGAGGTAGGTTTTGGCATAGAAATAGTGTGAAAAGAATCCTCGCACGGGAAGCAGGCAGGTTAAGAAGTGGGGTAGAATAGGGCATGAGCGATTACGGCGAACTACTCGAAGCGTTAGAAAAAGACGATGCCTTGTCCATGTGGATCGCGGTGCTGCGTCGATACCCAAGTGACCGACCAACAAACCATACCATCCGTGAGGGCGACAAGTATGACCCGCTTGGCATTCTGTGTCTGGTGCTTGAAACCGTGGGGCTGGATCATCTCACCGACGAGGAATGGGATAAGGCCGCACCGCCCTATCGAACTTGCCAGTTGGCAGGCGTTCGATGTAGCCGTGCGCCGTGCGGCATGGCCCAGGGCGGGCAGGTTGATGGGCTGATTGCGCTGTCCGATGGCGGTGCAAGCAATGACTTGGTGGCGGACATCCTCGAGCGAGGGCCGATCATCAACGAACTGAAGAAGTTGCTTGAAAGGTAGGGGCGGATGATTACCGAAAAGCAGAAGGAAGCACGCAAGAAGTCGATTGGATCGAGCGATGCGGCTGCGGTGCTGGGGCTGGACTCCTACCGCAACGCATACGACCTCTGGCTTGAGAAGACTGGTCGCGTTGAGGGGTTCAGCGGCAACAAGGCAACCGAGCGAGGCGACTACCTCGAAGACGGTATCCTGCGATGGGCCAGTGATCGCATTGGCCAGAAGGTTGTCAAGCCATCCAACGCATTCACGAAGGGGATTCTTCGTGCTCATGTGGACGGGCAGATCGACAAGTACGGTCGCGGCAACCCGATTGTCGAAGCAAAGAATATGGTCATGCCCGGCGAGTGGGGCGAAGAGATGACCGACCAGGTTCCGAACAATGTATTCATTCAAGTCCAGCACCAGATGGTGTGTGCGGAGGCCCCCTATGCTTATGTTGCTCGCCTCAGTGGTGGATCGGGCATGGCGTTCAGTATCTACAGGGTTGAGGCCAACCAAGAGATTCAGGATGCGATCGTTGAGGAATCGGAGGCGTTCTGGGCAAAGTATGTCGAGGCCGATGAGCCGCCGCCCTACACGCACGCATCCGAGTCGATGGTCAAATACATGGCGGGATTAGCGAGGGGAAACACCGAGACCGCCATTGACGATCAGTTGCTTGCTGACTATATTCAGTGGCAGACCCGTGCAAAGGATGCTGAATCAGAGCTGCGACTATGCAAGGCTCGCATCCTCGAGGCGATGGGCGAGCATGGCAAGGGCGTTGGCCGGGACTACATGGTCAAGATGGTTCAGGTGAAACCAACCAAGCGACTGGATGCAAAGGCGTTCAAGGCGGACTGCCCAGATCAATACGAAGACTACTTGATTGACAAGGACGGTTATGCGTACCCGAAGGTCAGTCGGATTAAAAAGGAGACAGCATGAAGTTTACTGACAGAGAAAAGACGGTGCTCCAGGCGACGCTGCTTGACGGGTTCAACAAGGGCGACCAGTCACAGTTCCTTGTGTTCTGCGAGCGGGCCGGGCTTGACCCATTCCGCAAGCAGGTGTACGCCCAGAACCGTGGCGGCAAGATGACAATCGTGACCAGTATCGACGGGCTGCGTGCAATCGCACAGCGGAGCGGCGAGTACCGGGGTCAGACAACACCCATCTGGATGGACTCGAAGGGCGAGTGGCATGAGGTGTGGGTGCATAGCGGTATGCCAATGGCGTGCAAGGTTGGTGTCTACCGTGATGGGTTCGTTGAGCCGCTGTACGCGATCGCAACCATGAACGAGCACGGCGGCGTTGGGCCGATGTGGAAGAAGATGCCAGCCCACATGCTGTCGATCCGTGCCGAGTCGCTTGCACTCCGCAAGGGATTCAGCAACGAACTCGGCGGGCTGCTCTCTGATGTCGAGGCGGACGATTCTGTTATTGAGAATCCAGTCACAACAAGCAGCCCGCCAGCCCAATCCAAGGCTGACGAGATCAAGCAGAAGATTGCGAAGAAGGATACGCCCGCCCCTGAACCAGAGGCTCCGGCAGACCCCATTGATGCGGCATGGCTTGCCGACTCGCTTGAGACGGTGGGGTCGTCGCTCGAGGAACTGCGTGCGGTGATGTCGCGGGCCAAACCACCAGTAGACAACATTGCGTTGTTCAGTGAGCCAGAGCTTTGGCCCAATGAGTGGCGACCACGGATTGAAAAGTGGCTCGAGGTGCGTGCCTCGGACATGACGAAGGACAGTGAGTAACTAAGCCCATCTCGCTCGAGGCCGAATGAAGCAAGTACCGTATGAAACCCGAACACTCTCGCTCGATGGTATCATCATCGACCAAGACATACAGCCACGCGACCAGTTGCACACCAACAGGGTCGATGAGTATGCCGACTACTACCGCGAGGGGGCCGACATGCCACCCATCAAGGTGCATGAGGTAGGCGGCAAGATGTATCTGTGTGATGGGTTTCATCGGTACGCAGCAGCGTGCCGGGCAGGCATGTCCAGTATTGAATGCCGAGTACGCAACAGCAGCTCCCGTGGTGCTTTGATGGTTGACGCCATGCGAAGCAATGCCAAGCACGGGCAGCCGCTCACCTACACCGAGCGAATCCGTGCATGCGAGCGGTTGATCCAGATATTCTCCGAGGACGATCGCAAGTGGACACAGAAGGAGATCGCAGAGATCACGGGCACCAGCCAAAGCACTGTCTCAAAGGTTCTCAAGCGACTCAGGCCCGAGGCGAGTCCCCTCGACATCTACATCAACCCCGACGCAACAGGCGTGTCGCCCTATGAGTCGGAGGAGTATGCAAAGATTATGGTGAAGCACGATCAGAAGCGTCGTGAGTTACAGGGCGAGGACGACGATCTTGCCAACGACATACGAATGAAGATTGCCGAGGCGGCATCGCATTGCAACGCGATATTCCAGGCGGCCCGTAAGATCAGTGAGTCACTGCACTTACTGAAGACACTCGAGGGCGGCGAGGAAGTTCGTGCGAAGATGCCCTTGTTTGAGCAGGCGAAGAACGATATACTCACAATCAGGACACTGACCCCCAAAGATGTGTGCAAGCACTGCAAGGGAGTTGGGTGCCGCAAATGTTACGAGCGTGGATGGCTCTCGATTGGTCGAGAGAAACAGGTATGACAAGGAGGCCCAACAGTGGGTGCAAGAGACTACCAAAGCAGGGCACTGGCGGCAGTGTCGAAAGAGCACGAGTCTGTGCAGAGCACGCTGGTGTGCAGCCCGACCGGGACAGGCAAGACTGTGATGTTCTGCATCGCAGCCAAGCAGGTCGTCGATCGCGGTGGCCGAGTGATGGTGCTCGTCGATCGCACTGAACTTGTACACCAAACCTACAAGTCAATGGAGCAGTGGACTGGCATCACACCCGATGTCGAGCAGGCCGACTTGGCCGCATCGACCAGTGAATACTTTGCGGCGCCCATCGTAGTGGCTACGGTGCAGACCATGCGTTCGCGTGGCGGCACACGCAAGGAGCGGTTCGACCCGAAAGAGTTTGACCTGCTGATCTGTGACGAAGCTCATCTTGGCATCAGCCCCACTACCATAAAAACCATCGAATGGTTCAAGTCTAACAAGGATCTCAAGGTCATCGGCTTCACCGCCACCCCCAAGCGTGACGACAACCGATCGCTTGGCATACTCTACGATTCATGCGCGTTCCAGTACACCATCTCGCAGGCAACCAAGGACGGGTGGCTTGTGCCGTGCATCGGTCGCATCATCCACATTCCTGAGCTGTCGCTGGCTAAACTGCCCGGCGGCAAGCGTGACTGGACTGCCGCCGAGATTGGCCGCTACATGGAGGTCAACGATGTCGTGCTCAAGACGGCACAGGCAACCATTGACCTGACTGCGGGCAAGCAATCGCTCGTGTTCTGTGCTCGGGTGAGCCAGGCCGAGGCGGTTGCCAAGCGGATCAACTTCATTGAGCCCGAATCGGCTGCTGTGATCCACGGCAAGACACCAGCCGATGAGCGTCGCCAGATCATCAACGACTTCAACGCCAAACGAATCAAACGAATCATCAACTGCGGCGTGCTGACCACTGGCTTTGATAGCCCCGGCGTTGAGTGCATCGTCAACGCCCGCCCAACCAAGTCGTGGGCACTGTTCACACAGATCGTTGGCCGTGCGCTACGACCACTGCCCGGCGTTGTGGACAAGTACGACACCCCCGAGGAGCGGCGGGCAGCCATCGCAGCAAGCGACAAGCCCCGAGCAGAGATCATCAGTCTCGTTGGACGCGAAGAGAACATGGACTTGGCCGGGCCGGTTGATGTTCTGGCTGGCGACGACGATCGGCCCGAGGTTGTGGCCCGTGCCAAGGAGATCATGGAGCAGGGTGAGGAATCGCCCGAGGACGCATTGATCAAGGCCGAGGAAGAGATCGACCGTGAGATGCGTAGGCTACAAGACCTGGAGAACGCGCCCATCCGTGTACACGCCAACTACGAGGAGGAGGAAGCCAACCTCTACGAGAAGGGCGAGTTCCGTGCGGCACAGGCTGGGTCGGTTGACATCCCGGTGCAGCGTGAGGTTGCGTTCCTGATCTCGGCTGGCTTCACTCCACAAGAGATGCGTGGCTGGTCGGGCGAGATCGTGCGTCAGGCAATCGAGGTCGTCAAGGCCCGCTATGTGAATGGGCTTGCGTCGAAGAAGCAGTGTAATGTACTTGCGAAGATCGGCATACCCGAGAGCCGCCGTCGCAACATGACAAGCAAAGAGGCTAATGTGATCATTGGCCGCACATTTTCAAGGAGATGAGCATGAATAAGCAAACCGTCTATTCAATGGACGAGGATTGGACGCCGGGCCACACCGTCCACTACCCAATGATTACACTGTGCGGTGACTGTGTCGAGATTGTGCCTGGCGAACTGGCGCTTTCGCCGTGTGATCTACGAGCGCTCGCCAGCATGTGCCTCGAGGCCGCTGACGATCTTGAGGCAAGCAGTTGAGTATATACGAAGGCAGCATCGTCTACATCCGGGCAAGGGCAACCAAGCGCGCGACCTTTTACGAGGACGGCACTGCTGTTGAGGGCGTGATGGTTGTCCAACCAATCACCAATGACGGTGTCGAACAGGACTATATTAGGGTTCCGCCACAATCCGTGGTGTCTGCACAGGCGGCGGAGATTGCGATCAGAAGGAAGATTGAGAATGAAAAAGGTTGATGCCGAGATCGCCTACCTCGAAGTGCTTGCAGCGCTTAACATGGATTGTATAGAGATCGAGCCATGCAAGCACTCTGGCAGCATCCCCCGCAGTTGCTTCTGCTATGTTCTGCGGAACGGGCTCGGCTACAACAACAGAGCGATTGCCGACGAGATAGGGTGGAAAACAGAAGAGTCAACCACCGCAGCATTGCGAAGAATCAGGCGGGGCTTCTACGACGATAGCCCCCACTTTACCGGACTGACAGCCGCAGAGTTCTGCGACAACATCATCCGGGGATTAAGCGTTCGGTATGACGGGATGCGTATCATCCCGGTCGGATACGGACATACACCACTAAGCTGAAAGGTCAGCCATGAACACAGTTACACTTTACGGAAACATCACACGCGACCCAGAACTCAAGCAACTTCCAGGCGGCACATCCGTTGTCGGCTTTGGCCTTGCGGTCAACAAGAAGTACAAGGACTCGCAGGGCAACCAGCAGGAGAAGGTCATGTTCATTGACTGCGACTGCTTTGGCAAGCGAGCCGAGGTGATCGCACAATACTTCAGCAAGGGTAGCCCGATCTTGCTGCAAGGCGAACTCGAACTCCAGCAGTGGGAGAAGGATGGGCAGAGGCGATCGAAGCACTCGATCTACATCACTGACTTCAGCTTCACCAGCGCCAGCACAAGCAACGGTGGCGGCGGGGGCGGGTCAACAGGCGGCGGTGGCCGTGCGCCTAAGATCAGCCACGACGACATCCCGTTCAGTCACGGTGCGTGGGGCATCTAGTCCTCGCCGTCGTCGATCTCTTCCACATCAACGAACTCAATCTCCGTGATGAGTGTCTTGAGTGCGAGTTGATAGGCAGGCCCCTTGCCGAATGACATGAACTGGACTCGTCCAATATTGTCATCATGCACGGGGTAGCGTGATACAACCAAGAACATCGCATCTACCTTGGGTGCGATGTTTTTCTTTGCATCAAGGATCAGCTTTTCAACTTCGTCGAATGATGGATCGGTCATGCTACATAATCCTCTTCGCTGGGCGTGAAATAAATGATAGACTCAAGCCCCTCCTGGCTCCAAACAAACCCCATCGCAGACTTGGGTGATCCGTAGCCCATCCTCGCGTGCCATGAGTCGGTGCCCGACAGGGAGCTCAGCCGCCTGAACATGAGGTCGCCCCATGAGTCGATCAACATCTCTTTGTGCAGATGCCCGAGGTGGAACTCCTTGACCTTGCACTGTGCATAATCAACGGGACACGCCCTTGCCATAACTGACTGTAGCTCTGGATACTTAGCGGCATCGCCATGTCCGAAGCCAATCAGGCAGTTTCCGTGTCGATGGAACTTGTACGGGGCCGAGAGGTGATCAACTTCGACATGCTTGTCTTGGTTGAAGTAGCACCACAGGGCGTCGCCAATATAGAACGCTTCATCATTCGCATGGTTGTCCGGGTGAGAGATGACCTTGACTGGGGCCACATCCCTGCACATCATCACGCCGTCACAGGCCGTCTCCCGTGCTGTGCGGTATACACGCTGCCAAGTGCCTGAAGCATCCTGCCGCGTCCCTCGCGTCGTTGAGTACCGCGATCCAGCGAAGTGCATGATGTCGTTGGCTGGGACATTGAGGATCTGGCCGATGTCGTACTTGTTGCTTGCCTCGCCCAGAATGTGGGCGTGGGCCTTGAGGTACAGGTTGCGTGCGATATCAAGGTTGTAGTCGTGCCCGGTTTCCTCGGCGTCAGCGAGTTTGCCGATGTGGATGTCGGGGCAGGCGATCTCAAGCATGAGTTGCCCACGCTTCTTGCTACGCTTCCACGATGGGGCTGGGATCTTTGGTGCATAACTCACCAACATATCCATCACTTCAGTCTTCACACGCAGCGGGTGGTTGTCTGCTCGGCGACGCAACTTGACCTTGACATTCCACAGGCGGACGATAACGGGGTTGCCGTCGTCGTCCCTTTGCCCCTGCTCATGGCTAGTCACCTGAAACGACTGCGGCTCCCACACATCACGGTCAACCTCGGCAAAGTCCAGGGCCTCTTCGACCGTGCGGATACGCTGGGTTGTGGTGAGCACCAGTGATGCGGAGTCGTCTGACTCAGCCCACTGCCTACCCTCCTGTTGCTTGGGCTGCTCAGGCTTGGCGAACAGGCCGTCAAGTTCAGCACGCCGTAGTCGTCCACGCAGCGTTGACCTGGCGATGCCCAGCATTCTGGCAGCCGCCTGCTTGTTGCCGCCGCACTCTTCAACGGCATTCACTGCCTCAAGTAATGCTGGATCTTTCATACTGCCCCTTGGTTAGAGTTATCGTGCTCGCGTCCTCGACCTGTCGCGTGAGCGTGAGATCGCGGTCGCCGACGCCCCCACCGTGAAGTTCCATGTGGTGTCATCGGTGATGCCTGCAAACGGAAGGCTGGTCGCAATCGACCCAAACCCACCGCTCGCAATCCGAATCGAATACGCACCGTCAGCAAGGCCGACAAGCAGACCACCGATAGACCACTGCGTGCGGTCGCTCACATTGATCGTGCCGTTGTCGATCCGATCGGACGCGACCACCACACCGCTCTGGTACACCTCGATCAGCACCGAGCCGTCGAGGTACTTCACGGTTTCGTCAAACTGAATAGCCACCACCTGCGAAGCCAGCACGCCCGTCGCGTTGTCTGCGGGTGTGATGTTGGAGATGGTTGGGTTGGCGGGTACTGAAACAACGATGTTGAATGTGTCACTCAGTCCGGTTGCGGTCTCAAACGCAGCGACTGTCATATATGAGCTGGTCGCCGTGTTGTAGATGATCTCGCCGCTGCTGGTGTCGTTGGGCACATACACCGTGACATTGCTGATGTCTGACCCGTTGGTGATCGACGAAGTGAACTTGGTTACATCGCACCGCAAGACTTCGGGCTGCGTGCGGTTGTCCGTGATCACATCATCCTGCCAACGCAGCGTGGCCTTTCGGCTCACGGTGTCGTCGTCCGTCCATGTAGTAAGAAGAGAAACGGCAGCACCGGTTGCACTCGTTTCTCTAGTGTGGACATTGTTATGAACAACAAGGGAGCCTAGTGTGTCTTCACACTGAATGTGTGCTGCCCCAATATCGCTAAACTCGCAGTGGGCTACACGAAGCGAGTTGCAGGAGTGATACAGAATGCCCTGCTGCTCCAAGTCGTGGAATGTACACTCTGTGGCAACCACGGACTCAAACGGGTACTTTGTGCCACCACGCTCAATGCGTTCGTTGTTTACATTGCTGAGGTCGAACCCCCGGAAGGCGTTTGCGAACTCGTTTCGCCAGAACGAAACATATTTGTTGGGGACATCTGATGACCCATCACCCTCCCCGCCAGCATTGGCGTTGATGTTGTAGTTACTGTCGCCGCCTTCTCCGAATCGGTTGAGCGAAAAGAGCCTGTGGTTATTGAAACCGGAGGGGTAGATATGGTGGTCAAGAACAGCGTTGTCCGAGTTGTTGGCAAGGTAACTTCCGACCATGCCAAATCCAAAGTCTGCGGCAGCGTAGTCGCCAGCACTGTCAACAGCATTCTCGGATGTAAAAACATGGTTTTGGTCTACCGTGCTTGAGCCGTCGACAATACACCCAATCATCGTGTTGCCGCTGGTATATGCACCGTCTGCACCAATCACCTCCTGTGCTGAGTTGGTATGTACGGGCGGGCTTAGATTTGGTGAGATGTTTGCAAGGCGACACCTGTGCAGAAGCGTGTTGGATATCACCGCAGCCGCTTGTGAGCCCGAAGCCAATAGGGCTATCTTCACATCCTGCATGTCGATTTCAGAAACAAACCAGTAGTCAAGAATGGCCGTGGAAGACGCTCCCAAACCCTGCCCTTCTGTTTGTGCTGTTCCAAACTCACCGATAGTTGCACGACCATCACCATAAGGAACAAGATAAAGGGCTTCGTTCGATCCTCCATCGTCGGGCCAAGCAGTACATGTTGTTCCCGCTTTGATTCTCGCCCGCACATGTCCAGACGCGGTGCCGTCGCAAGTTGCTCGCGGCCCATCAGACGAAGAGAATGTGCCTGTTGCCATACCGTGACCGGAAGCGAGAACAATGGTATCGTCGCTGGTCTTACTCGCAATCTCCTTTAGTCCCTGCCCCGTGATGTAGATGTAGTTGTAGTGTTTCCACGGCTCGGCTGGAGCAGTCGCTGTGGTGTGGTTGTATGCCGAGAATGCCCCCGCGCTTGTCAGTTCACCTGTGCTGTCATTGAACGATGCTCCTGCGAGCGAGAAGCCCCACGGATCAAGTCCGTCGTTAGAGTCGTTCCCCGTGTCGGCATCGACCCAGTAATCGCTGTCCCAAGTAATCGTTCGTTCTGTGATGTCAACCGATGCTGATGAAGACACTTCACCGCTTGATGTCATCCAGTATGCAGTCGCCGTAACTCGAAGAGTGCCCGCTTCATAGATTGCTGCCGCAAACTCAGGTCCACGGTAATCAGTGTACGGATGCACCGTGCCGCCGAACACAGGGTCAGTGAGCGAGTCGAGAGAGTACGCAGTGATCGGGTCGCCGCTCGTATCTGTGACCGACCATTCGATATGGGCACTAAGATACGGATCAGCAACGCCTGGCACTGTAAGGCTGGACAGGTCAACGCCCGCACGAACCAGTCCGGGGCGGGGAACATCTGTTTGCTCCGCAACGATCGACATCGTGCCGCTGATCGCTCCGGTAGCAAGGTCTGTAGGGTCATATGTTCGGCTTGGCTTTACGATCGACGCTGTACGATTTACCGGCTTATCCGCCGCCGAGATAATCGTCACAGACTGAGCAGACAATGCCGATGTTGATGATGCCCCCTCGGTTGCGATCCCTGCTGGACCTGTCAGGGTGACGGTCGTAAACCCGTCGTGCATGGGGTTTCGGTCGCTGTCTGTCGAGCCGCTGTTGCCTGTCACCTTGCAGTCAATGACGAGTCGCCCATCATCAAGTACGGTGTACCTGTCATAGATGACGGTTCGCTCAAGCGTGTGGCTAGTACCCAGGTCGATGTCTCTATTGTAGTTCAGCCGAACACCGCTAACATCAATGGTCGGCGTGGCCCACGAATCCGCAGCAAAGACCAGACGGACTCGCTGGCCCCGTTCGATAATCTGCACAGGATCGTCGGATGCGAGGATGCCCCAGAAGAAACCATTAGTCAAGAGCTGCTCGGCCTCATATGCGATGTAGTCTGCTGTTCGATACGCAGCATCTTCGACAAGATGCTGAGAGACAGCCGTGCCGTAGTTGTTTGAGGTTCCTTCTCCAAGATGTAAGTTTTGTGTTGGAGTGATATCGCCCGTGTACGCGCTTGTCCCTACGAGTTGGCCGTCAACATAGAAGTACGCTGTTGATCCATCAAAGGTCATGTGGTTGACATGGAAATCACCATCTGTCGCCAAAGTCGATCTCGTCGCTACGGAACTATTACCAGCGTCTGATGTGCCGTAGCGAAGCTGCATTCCGCTTCCGCTTGCAAAGAGGTCCATACCCTCGGTAAAAGTGAATCGAGTTGACAGAATGCCACCATCACCAAGACTCGAACAGATGACACGGTGGGTGCATACACCGCCTGTTCCTAAATCGTGCGAAGGGCCAAAGTCCACATGCACAGTGTCCGCCTTAGTGAACTGGGTGCCGTTACCAAGTAGGGCGGGGGTGTCTCCCGCTGTGACAGTTCCGCCAGTTAGCGTACCGTTTCTAGCATTGTCCGAGATGTCGTTGAAGTCTTCCACGCACGGCCATGAGCCGTTGCTGTTAGTGCTAGCCGCTGCTTGAGCCCCGTAGGTGTCGGTTGCTGCATAGGATGTGTACGCCGCCTTTGGTGGGTAGATATTCAGTTCGTCACTACCCGCAGAGGCAAGCGTGGTGTTCCACTGAACGCGAATCACGCCAGTCTTAGCCACCCGGTCCATCGGAACAATCCATGCGACGGCAAGTTCCGTTGTTCCGTCAGTTGCCGCCGCCCTTATCTTCGTCTGGTCATCAGTATCAACCTCGTCCCAAAAGTCTGCATCCGAAAGTATCGACACATCCAAGTAGAGACCAACATCCGAAAGGTCCGATGCCGGGGCTGGTACAGCAAGTGTGATTGGTGTTGCTACAGGTAATGCCATTACTCAGCCTCCATCCACGCCAGCAGGTACGGCGCGATCTCGGTCATGCTCTCGATCTGCTTCTCAAGGCGGTGCTTGCTGCCGGGCATGGCGAGAACGATCTTCATTGGCTCGCCTCCACGAACGCGGGCACGATCGCCGTCGCATCGACACGCACCATGTCCAGGAACTGCT
>Ga0208795_1001227_pt1 | contig 11773 bp, 31 predicted proteins | sample CB_VirMetaG_6_FD_184541 | JGI IMG/M metagenome (GOLD analysis project Ga0208795, IMG submission 184541) | Freshwater to marine saline gradient viral communities from Chesapeake Bay - CB_1508_2 Viral MetaG (SPAdes) (version 4) | ecosystem: Environmental > Aquatic > Marine > Coastal | place: USA... | reverse complement strand
GATTTACGCAAGGCTGAAGCTAATCGTGTCAGGGTAAAGATAAAGTCCTTAGAGAGCGCTCTGATGGCTACTGCGACCCAAGCCAAGTTGATGCAGGCAGAGGTCCGGCTATGAAAGCGGCTGATACTCGCAAGCTTCGAGCTAGGGATCTCTACTGCTGGGACTGTGGAGAGACTGACAACCTTGTACCGCACCATAGGGCCAACCGTGGGATGGGCGGCTCAAAGGTGCTGGATAACCTACAGAACGTCATTCTCGTTTGTGCTGAATACAACGGACTCATGGAATCGGACGCTGGCATTGCCATGCAGGCGCGGGACTATGGGCACAAGATTAGCAAATTCAGTTCACCGAGCGATGCCGTATTCGATAGACCAGGTAGCAAGTGGTACTTTCTTGACCTACAGGGAAACAAGACTGAAACCGACCCACCAACTTATTTGATTTAGAGGAGGAAACTAATGCCCATTGTAAGAGGACACCACTCATTTGATGACCACTTTACGCAGATACCAAACGCTTGGTTGCGTGATAGCAGACTAAGCCTAAAGTCAATCGGACTATTGGCGCAGTTGATGTCGCATTCTCCAGGCTGGAACATGAGTATTCGGTCTATCGCGAGAGCAAATGGCACTGGATCTGGCACTGTAAAAACTGCCGTTTTGGAGCTAGAACACTGTGGTTACCTACGTCGTGGCGATAAGCAAAATCAGAATCCTGATGGAACTTTTGCTGACTACGAATGGACTACGCAAGACCCGTTCCAAAACCCCGTCACGGTAAAACCCCGTCACGGTGAAATAGAACACAAAGAAGAACAAGAATCTATAGAAGAAAAATCTACTAAGAATAACAAGAGAACTACTGCGCAATTATTGTTCAATGAGTTCTGGAAGGAATACCCAAGAAAGCTAGACAAGGCGAAAGCGACCAGAGCATTTGCATCAGCCTTGACAAGAGCTTCGCTTGAGGACATACTGGCAGGAGTAATTCGGTACCGCAATGATCCAAACAGACTGGATGAGTTCACTAAGTATCCAGCCTCATGGCTAAACGCTGATAGCTGGGAGAACGGACCTCTACCAGAGGACTCCAGAGCGAAGAAGCGCCGAGAGCAACAACAACAGGAAAAGATAATGAAGGAGTGGGGAAATGAATCTGAATGAAACCAAGATGCTGCTAAAGGAAATAGCAACAGTTGACAACCGTAAGCTGGATGAAGGCTTGGCGATGACATGGCTGGCAATTGTCGGACCGCTGGAATACGAGACTGCCAGAGAGGCACTCATCCTGGCTAGACGGGATCCGTCAATAAACTACCTGGAGCCACGTCACATCGTCGCTTGGGCAAAAGAGGCAAAACATCGCGCGACACGCAATACCGTAGAAGAACCTACAAACGTAGATGTCGTACCGGAGCCACTATGCAAGCACAATACCAAGCTACTGTCCTGTAATCCCTGCTGCCGTGCTCTGGCGCAGAAGGCAGACGAGTGGCGTATGTTTGAGACTGCAAGCGCAGAGAATGGCTTCACGGACTTTATGTTCAAGTCGAAGGACAAACTTCACGCATGGGCTAAAGAAAACGTCTATAGTTGATGTGTGTTTGAATTCGTTGACTGCTATCGCTGTGGCTTCACTTTTGAAGTCAACCGCAAGAGACGAAAGTTGCGTATGCTCTGCCAAAGTTGTAGAGTTAGAAAAGCAACAACCATAAAAACAGAAAATAAAGCTTGCTTACCTTGGCACGGTAACTTCGGACCGGATCTGGTTACACCAGTAGACGACGAAGGGCATCCAATACATCCAGGTCCAAGAGTTTGCGGGAATAACGACTGTGTGCAAATAGCGCACTTAGAAGGGTAAGAACATGGCACAAATCAAGATCACGAACGCTACAGTGGCGTTTACCAACCCAAAGGGCTTTGTAGCTAAGGCTCCAATCACAGTATTCGGTGAGACACGCGATGAGTACTACAAGGTCTGGACTGACGAGAAGTTCGCTGAAGGAGATTCAGTTGAAATCGTTGGTGACCTATCAACCCGTATTGAGGAGTTCACAAGCAAGCGCACTGGTCAGCTAGAGAGCACTGCTGCAATCCACGTGAACAACCCAATCATCAAGGCTGGATCGGACGCTCCGTTCTAATGACTAAGTTTGTAGGCCTGTTCACTGCCACCCTTCTAGCTTTGCTAGGTACTCAGGTGGGACCTATCCTGGGCAGCGTTGCCTTTGTGTGGGCAGGCCTACATCTTCTCGCCGTACTCAAAGCTTGGTATGACAATCCAGCTTGAGGTATTCGGCATCCCAGCCCCACAAGGCTCCAAAGCCGTTTATAACGGCAGGGTAGTTGAACAGTCAGCTAAGACCCTAAAGCCGTGGCGTAAGGCAGTAGCACAAGCCTGTCACGATGCAATAACAGAGGATCATGTATTCCTCATCGGCCCAGTAAAGATTGAGATAGATTTTTACTTAGTGCGCCCACCTTCGGTCAAGATGAACAAACGGGCATTCCCGATAGTTCCACCGGACATTGACAAACTATGTAGGTCCACGCTTGATGGCGTCTCTCAGGGACTAAACGGCAAAGTAGGCGATGGCCTGATGTGGGGAGATGACTCACTGGTCGTTGAGCTTATAGCTCGCAAGTTCTACGCGGATGACCGCGAACCAGGCGCAACAATCACAATCAGCGCTTTATAACAAATTGATAACAAGCCGCATTCGGTGCTTGCCTTTTACTCTGACATCCTCTTTACTTGTACTAACAAGAAGGGAGCGTTATGAACGTCAAACAGATAAAAGAACAAATTGATTACCAAATAGACACGCTATTCCAAGCGGGCTATGACCTTGGCTGGAACGCGCTGCTAGAGGATCTAGAGCAGTACGCAGACACTCAATGGAACATAAACAACAAAACCACCGCGGAGATTGTCCGCAAGCTAATAAATGAGATGAGGGATGGTGGCTGGAATGACCAAGCATGATTGGAGACACTTCAAGTATGAAGTCGCTGAGTTTTTCTTTGGCAACATACTAGACGAGACATTCAGAGACGGGCAGAAGTCCGGCGTGGAGTACACGTCAAGGACTCTCGGCATGGCAGTACGTAGCCTGGATGTATCAAAGATGACCAAGACCCAGAAGGTTGGGCACGAAGCTTCTATGGCGGCAATCGCAGAAGCCAAGAAAGAAATAATGAGAAAGACCGGAGTAGCACTGTAATGCAGGCGACTATTGTTAAAAACAGCTTGACTTTGACCATTGCAGAAACACCAGAAGAAAAAAAGATAGCCGACAAAATTGTAATTGACCATCATAGCTATGTAGCCAGTGCAAGAACTGTTGGCAGAGTAATAAAGTATCTAATTTGGTATGAAGGCAGAATTGTTGGAACATTTTGGATAGGTAGCGGATTCAAGCCAACACCAAAAGCAATTCTAAATTTCTTCAAAAAAAGTCAATCTGATTTTGACAAAATTTTCAATGAAGTAGCAGACAACAAAAGATTTGCTATGGCAGAGTCAATTCCAAATCTAGGTTCTCAAATACTCAAGGCGGTTAGATCAAGAGCAGCACAAGACTGGAACAACCGCTATGGCAACAAACTACAAGGAATAGTCACAACAATCGGAGACGGCAAAAATGGCGCTGTCTATTTAGCTGACAACTGGGAGTGCATTGGCGAAACAGCAGGGCTTCCCAAACGAGAAAAGTCAGTTTCAATGAAGTGGAATGACGCACAAGAAATAAACGAACGTTATGTCAAACCGACTGGCGAAAACAAAAAACTAATTCTAATAACAACACGACTATAAAAGACAGGAATAGCACTATGAAGATCCCAGTAGTTATTTACACAACCCCTAACTGCCCTCAGTGCATGATGACCGCACGCAAGATGGACAAGCTAGGCATCATCTACGACAAGGTAGACCTAACCCAGCACCCTGACCTCGTAGAGCGCTTCAAGGAGATGGGTCACATGGCAGCACCGATCGTCGTCACTGACCGCAAGACTTGGTCAGGATTCCGTCTGGAGAAGATTGAGTCCCTTGCAAGATTTTTGGCAACAGAAGAAACAATAACGCAAGCCATTAGTGCAGTGCAGCAACCTGTAAATCTAGACACCGTAATTGGGAGAGAGCAACTATGAGCATCAACGACCTAATCGCAACCAGTTCGGTTCATGCTTTCAACCAAGGCGTATCGTCTGGCAGAAACCTAGAGCGCGAGCGAGTACTAAGGATCTGTGAGGAGATTAGCTTCCCTTACGAGTCCGACTTTGCAAATGAGCAGGGCGAGGCCGTGTTTATTGCAGACCTAATCAGCTACCTAAAGGACAAGGATTACCAATGACACTCAAATCAGAGCACAACAGGATTGAGGCTGACTTTCAGCAGGCAGCAGGTCTACTTCGCCATGATCTAATCTGGAGCGAGGACTTCGACGCAATTCGGTTAGACCTAGCAGACTACCTAGAGAGAGTTAGTGCCCTCGGCGTAGCCAACAGCCCATCACTGGTCAACGTGGTACAGCACTTGCTCGCCACCGAAAACGACTTGAGCATTTGATGTGCTCAGAGCTAGATTGCAACAAGCCAACCAGGGCTAAGGGGTTGTGCCAGTTCCACTACAACCGCTCTATGCGTCACAGGTACAAGCTAAGGCAAGCCGAATACAGAAACGCCACCAACCCACAATCAAAGACCGTACAAGCTCATAAAGAATTCAATGAAGGCTTTTGGGAGTTCGTAAAGAAGGAGCTAAAGATCTAATGCTAGAAGGACTAACGCCACCAGCAAACAAAGCCGTCTACTGCAAAGTAGACCAAGTGCTACAGACACTAGACGACGCCGACAAACAGATTCTTGCAGACGCCATTGCCAATACGACTACATGGCCCGCCAAGACCCTATCCAAAGAACTTCGGTTACGAGGCGTATCTATGGCCGACACGACAATATCAAAACACCGCGCTAAGACTTGCGCGTGTTACAGAGGGTAGGCTTGAATAATGCTAGAAAACTTGGAACCAGTACAGAAAATAACCCCTCCTAAAGACTTCCGTCCAGGCGTTGTCTTTGATGGTAACGAGGGAACTGCAACTACCGAGGGGCTACCGGAGCAACCAAACTTCGATGACTTCCTACTAGAGCGTGGCTACGCACCAGAGGAGTATGAGATCGTTGGTGTGCCTCGCACCTCACAGTGGCAGCGCTATGACGGCGACTGGCTTACAAGTTACCGATTCAGTTTTCGCAAGAAAGCCCTAGCGGTTGACCTGCCTAACCTTTTCGCCATGGCTCGCAAAACCAAAAATTCAGTCGCAAAGAAAAAGCAAAGTGACAAGGCTTTGATCATTTGTCCGGCTGATTTTCAGGTGGGCAAGGGCGCAAGTCGTGGTGGGCACGAAGAACTAATCGCACGCGTCTTTGAAAGCTTTGACAAGATCGAAATTCAGATGAAGCAGGGGTATGAGCGAATCTACATACTCGACATGGGCGACATTATAGAATCGTTCGATTCCAAAGCTAAGTTCGAGCAGGTCCAAAGCAACACGCTCAGTCCGATGCAACAGACCGACCTAGCCGCATCGCTGATGTTTGAGCTAATCAAGCGCGCCGCTAAGTACGCACCAGTCACTTACGGGTCAATCGCATCCAACCACTGCCAGAACCGCTTTATGGGTCAAGCCGTAGGTAAGCCAGGACTAGACGACTGGGGCATTGTGATTCTGCAACAGCTACGCCGTCTAACCACAGAGATCGGCATGGACGTTGACTACCTGATTCCACAGCCAGATGACGAAGGCTTCGCGTTCCAGTACGGCGTAAACACAATCGGCGCGGTACACGGGCACCAGGCATCACGTCCGGCAGGTATCAAGAAGTGGTGGAGTGACGCTTCATTCGGCAACCAGTGGGCATCAGCCTGTGACTTGCTCATCAGTGCGCACTTTCACCACCTAGCGATAGAGGAGCTTGGTCAGCGCCATGACGGCAACGGATCGAAGTTCTGGGTTCAGTGCCCAACAAGTGACAACGGGAGCGACTGGTACCGACGTAAGGCGGGGCAGGACAGCACCACGGGCATCCTGACTATCGAGCTTGCTAAGGATGTGCCATTCAGCGGAACGGTTACAAAACAGTGACTAATAAGTGGGACGAACTAGCTCGTCAAATGAGAGAAAGCGCACTGGAAAAGCCAGAGGCCGAGGTCTTTTACGAGAAGGTTTATGAGCCGAGCGAAGAACAGAAGAAGCTTTACTTCAACGCTGGTCGCTGGTCCGGCGGCTCACGTGACTATACAGCGCGAGAAGCAATGATCAAACTACAGGAGATGGGTGAATTTTGAGTGTCAATGCAGGAATGATGTCTAGCGAATTGCCGAACTGGGCAACACCACAAGAACTTTTCGATGAACTAAACGCAGAGTTCGGTTTCACGCTAGATGTTTGTGCCGAGGACTGGAATGCTAAATGCAAGCGTTATTTCACAATAGAAACCGATGGCCTGAATTCAGACTGGGGCAGTGAAATTTGCTGGATGAATCCTCCTTATGGGCGCGAAATCAAATCATGGATGAAAAAAGCGGTAAAGGCTTGGGAGGCTGGAGCAACTGTAGTGTGCCTAGTCCCGTCTAGAACAGATACGGCTTGGTGGCATGACTATTCAATGCAAGGAGACATTCGGTTCTTGAGAGGCCGAATCAAGTTTGTGCATCCAGATGGTACCTCAAAACAGTCGGCACCTTTTCCAAGTGCAATAGTGGTGTTTCACCATGCCTAGTTATGTTTACGAATGTGCCTGCGGCCAGGTATACGATGTCCAGCATTCAATTCACGAAGATCCAGATGTAGAGTGCGATAACTGTGGGGGGGGCATGGAGCGCAAGCCGTCCTTCGGCGCTGTAGCCTTCAAGGGCACCGGCTTTTATTACACGGACAAAAATAACTAAAACAACTTGACAACTGACAAAACAATGGCATAATAGTAAATAGAAGATCTGATTTTGCAACTTTCTTTCTTCGTGTTGTGTGTAGTTCCTTTTCTTACTTGGTTGCTAAGACAGAAGGCTCAAGACCTCAGAGTGGCGGTCTTGGGCCTTTTGCCTTGTTTGTAGGCTAGAATTCAGTCAGATCGAAAATTCAGTCAACCTAGGATTCAGTCGGAATGAAATTTAGAAAACCCTGCCTAGACTGCGGAGCGCTGTCCTATAACAGTCGGTGCGACATTCACGCTCGCCTGGTCACGCAACTAAAAGACATCAAGCGAGCCGAGCACAAAAAGACTCTCTACAACAAGGACTACAAGAAAATAGCTAAGGCCGTAAGAGACACGGCAATTGTCTGCCACTTGTGCGGAGACGGCGCTCGCCTAGACGACCCTTGGCAGGCTGATCACATCAAAGCCGGAGATCCTCAGTCGCCACTTGCTGCTGCCCACAGATCATGCAACGCCAGCAGAGGTAACAAGCCTTTAGAAAACTAGAATTCAGTCAAAGTCAAAATTCAGTCAGATTGAAAATAGTAGAACGCCAAAAGTGCGTATTTTTTTGACCCTAGGCGAAAATTTGTTCGAATGTAACGAATTGATAACAAAACCCTAAACACGCTTGACACGCTATTTGCGCTTGCCAAACTTGGCCTTACCGGAAACGCCGGTAACGAAAGTGAGTAAGAAAATGGAAACTGTAGAGATAAGCAAGAAAACCGGATACGTCTTACTAAACGTTATGTCCGATTGGCTTGAATACGTAGAAGATCTAAACGCCAAGACGCGCCAGGAGATTGTTGCGCTAGACGAACTTATTGCCGCGCTAGACGCCAACGATTGGTTTGACAACCTAAGCGAACAAAAGGCCATTGACGCGCGCCTAATGCAGCAGAAGTGGCAAGCAGAAAAGGCAGCAGCAGAAAAGGCGGGCAAATAATGAAAGCAGAGATTGACCAAAACGCCAATGCGGTTGAAATACGCTTGGGCCAAAGCACTTACCTATTCACGGCAGACGCATACGCGGCCCTAGCCGCCGCTATCTTCGACAACCCGCCAAAAGAAGTTGTTTGGCAAGCCAGGATTACAGAAGAAATGATTAGCAGCGACACCAACACCGAAAGCATGATTGAAGAACTAGACGATTATGTAGCCGGAACCGCTATGGAATACGGGGTGCACTAATGATTACCGAACTTGATGTAATGGAAATCCAATGGAATTGCACAATGTGCGACACCGATTACGAAACTAAAGCGCCGGTTTATGAAGATGTTGCCGGCGAATACGTGGAATTCTGGTGTCGCGATTGTGGATCAGAAGTAAAAGTTAGATTAGATGAAAGGGAAAACTAATGATTGACACAATGGAACTATGCGCAACTTGCAATAACGACAGTAAGCGCTATGCCTACTTGGGCAAAGACGAATACGAATGTGAAGATTGCTATGAAGTATGCACAGAACCCGCGCCCGAAAGCATTGAATTTTACAACACGCGAATAACCGGAACCGGAGTTGCAAGCTGTAAAAATTGCTCTTTTACGTGCGTGTATTGGGAATGTGCCTGTGAACTATCTCACGATTGCGAAAGTGAGAACGAACAATGATTGAATGCCCTAATCACTCAGGCAGCTTTGACTGTAACCCGTTTTGCGGGTTGTGCGCCGGAGAACAGGAATTTGAACTTGAACCTGATCAGGACGGCGTTTGGGAAGTTACCTTTTGTTATGAGGAGTTTGTAATCAGAACTGTGGCTTACGGCAGAACCGAAGAACAAGCCATACGCCAGGCCGAAAGCAAGATACCAAACATAAGCGAAGAACCGCTAGAGATCGAAATCAACTTAGAGGGAGTAATCGAATGACAAAGTTGCACACCAGGTGTCACAACCCAATAGCGTTTACCGAAGTTACCAAGGGTTACTATGCACAATGCCCTACTTGCGACGAAGATGTATTTCAGTTTGAGGTGAACTAATGACTAAAAAAATAGGGGGGGGTATACCCGTGAAGATCGAATACGAATGTTGGAAGTGTGACAAGTGGCATGAAACCGAATCTATCCGCGCCATTAGGTTTGCGCGGGTAAGAATTGTAACCGGCAGCCAGGCGGTAACGCTGCCTAATCTCCACAGACTATACGCGTGGAAGTATCAACACCGGCACACACTAAGCAACCTATTTTGGAACAAGTTTGGCAAATGCACAGATTGTGGAAAGATCAAGTTGCGCAATAACTTATGGTATGCCGAACCAAATGCCGCTTGGTGCCAGGCGTGTATGTGATGAACAAATTACCTTATGCCGGTTGGGCCACTATGCAATTGCGTAGCTACTATCTGCTAGACGATCAAGACGCCCGCAAGAACCTATTTAGCCCTAGTGGCAAGGTGAAGAACTACCCGCATTACGTGGCCTACTGTGAGCGCAACAAGTATGAACCAGACAACCCGCCACCAGGTTATGCCCCGCCGAGTAGCCACGGCGCAAACGCTGCCTTAGTAGGTGTTGGCTTTATGGCCGCGCTAGGTTGGTTTCTCGCCGGAATTATTGGAGGAGGCACGGGAAGAATGAAACGCCTATGACCTTGGCAAGCAAAAAAAATCAGGAATTCAGAAACTTAAAAATTCAGTCAGAATCTAAATAGGATCACCGCAAAAGTGCGTATTTTTTGACCCTTGGCCCGCTAGGCCATTAGAACAAGTGTTTGAAACAAGTGTTTGCCTAGCGGGTCTTTCTGCGTTTAGCGTGGCACACTATGGCCCGCGCCGTTACCTAACTGTGATAACAAATTCTCAAAACACTTTTGACAAACTACGCGCGGCCCTAGTAACTTTTACCTAGTGGCCAACACCGGCCGCGACTAGAAAAGGGGTAACAAGTGAAAAGAATCAAGAACTACACACTTAACGCGGTTATCGCGTTAGCGCTAGTGGCCGCCGGCGTGTTAGTAATTGCCGGCCTAGATACTATGGCCGACACGGCTAACCGCGTGTTTGGCTTTATCTTGGGACTAGGCGGCATGGCAGCGGTCGCAAAACTAAACGGCGGCAGCGGCCGCCACCAAGGGAGGAACTAATGAACCACGGAAAAGCGCCGGTTATTTATTACCGGGAACTAACTTGGGAACAATTCGAAACACAATTTGAACCCGTTACTGACGAACATGGCAACTACTGGCTAGACACGCATGGCCCGGATTTAGAAAAGGTAAAAGCGGCTAAGTCTGGCCACGTGTTTACAATTATCGACGGCGGCGGTCAATACCTCGACGCGGTTAGCGGTTGCAAGTTTGTCGACCGGCTAAATTACGTGATTACAACTAACCCGGTTGAACCCGGCGTCAACTATTACGTGACTAACCGAATTAGGTCTAACTAATGCGGCCGGCAGGAAACTTGGCCGGCGTGGAATTTATGCACCCGCCGCGTTACCATAACCAAACTGACCAATGGAAGCTAATCATTAGTGAAAGTGGCTACTTTTTTACCCGCGACGCTATGGGATTCTTTAATAGCGCCGTGTCTTGGGATAGCCTTACCCGCGCCGGTCATAAGTATCTATTTATTACTAGCGAGCGCGACACCTACGGGACCGCCTGGAACGGTGAGAAGCGCTACACCCTAAGACAATGGGATTTAGAAAACGGCGTTCTACCCGTTGGCGAATTTGGAGAGCATGACACGCTGAAGGCGGCTAAGGCCGCCATGAAACAACTAATCAACAACTAACAAGAAAAGGAAACTAAAACATGCAAACAATAGAACTATCAGCAACCGACGCGGTAAGTGTTGCGTCATTGATTCACGCGGCCAATAGCGGCAGCGACGCGAAAACCACGCCGGTTTTGTCTGAGGTATTTGTCACAATAACCGACGGCAAACTAACGGCAGCAGCAACGGATAGATACACGGCCGCTATCTATGACACCGAAGCAACCGGGCCAGACACCGAATTTAGGCTAAGCGCGGCCGCTTGTAAGTTCATCACGGCTAACGTGAAACGTGTTAGCAAACACTACTCGCCGCAACCGGTGGAATTTGTCATTGATCCTGAAAACCGGGAGGTAGCAATTAGGCATGATCGCGCCGTGTTTAGTGACACTTGGCAACCGGCCAACTATCCCGCAATTGTCGGCTTGGTTGATACCTGGAAGCCGGCAGACACTAACCACGCCGTGAAACTACGCGGCGAATTCCTAGCGCGGCTTTATAAGTTCATTGACGCGTTTACCAAGGTTGACTATTGGGTAATGCAAGTAGGCCGCGGCAGCGATTACAAGCCGGACCGGCCCGGCGCGGTTATGGCAACCGCCGGAAACTTCCGCGTGTTGATTCAACCTAACCTTCATAACCCGTCGGACACTATCTAACCCCGGAACAAACTAAACCCGCTAGGCCCTAAACGGCTTAGCGGGTTTTTTTACGCCCATTGGCCTAATTAGGCCCTAGCCGGCTATCTAACGCCACTTTAGAGCGCTTTAGGTGTTATCTATCGCGCGCAACCCTTAGCGGCCTACAGCTAACGCCTAACCCCTAGCGCGGCATGGTAACTAATCCGGCCCGATTCTGGCAGCGCGCCGATACTGGCAGCGCGCCGGCCCTAATGGCCCTAATACGCTCTAAACGGCCCTAGCAGGCTATCTAACGCCATTAGCCGCGCCCTAGCGGTTATCTAGCCAAACAATAACTAAACGCCTTAGAACTACGCCCTAGGCCCGCGGGGGAATAGGCGGGGAGTGGGGTAAATCTTGGCTTAGGCCAGCGACCGGCAC
>Ga0208795_1001222_pt1 | contig 11817 bp, 20 predicted proteins | sample CB_VirMetaG_6_FD_184541 | JGI IMG/M metagenome (GOLD analysis project Ga0208795, IMG submission 184541) | Freshwater to marine saline gradient viral communities from Chesapeake Bay - CB_1508_2 Viral MetaG (SPAdes) (version 4) | ecosystem: Environmental > Aquatic > Marine > Coastal | place: USA... | reverse complement strand
GTAGGAGAACTAGATCACCACTTCAACTTACCTTTAGGGGGGTTAAAGGGCTTACCCTTCGGCTTCATTAGTTTTTTATTAACTGCATAGAACCATGCATGTGCCTCTGCATCGTCCATATGAACTTCTTTATGTCTTGAATTAGGCTTATAATCTAGTCCTGCGTATCCGTATCCCACAGGCTTAATTGTCGGTTCCTGTAGAATATACGGGACCGAATGGATTTGGCAAGCGTACTCAAATCCCCCGATGATACGGACTGTGTCAAGTCTGTCCCAACTGTGGTCAAAGGAACGATATTTATTTGATACGGGCCGTACTGCATAATTCTCCACTACAACGGTATATTCTTCATCATCTGATAGTAAGTTATGAAGAAGCTGAAAGGTTAGCTCATTACCTTTAGTCTCCCCTCGTTTAGTAGTCCCATCTTCGTATAGTCTGCACCATCCTGTAGTCTTACCCGGATCAACTCCTAGAATTATCATTAGCCTTCTCTAATATTTTTTCTTTAATAGTCGGGTCGCTCATGACCCCTCCACTTCTGCTCGATGAACCCCGTACCTGCCGTTGTATGGGCGCTGGCAGTTGAACAACCACCGGCACTGCGGGTAGGGTGCGCCGTCCTCGTCCTCGATGAGGTCGTTCATTCTATTACCTCTTGTTTCCTTCTCCAGAGTAGAGCTTCATTCTCATTCTGTAGAAGCATTTGAGTTACGATATGGACTCCGTCCTCTTCCTCGTACTCAAATTTACCAACTTCATACCAACCCGATGCCCGGACATCTCGTAACGCTCGTTCGAGATTGATCCGGGCAATTCTCTGTACGGGGTGCTCTACGGAAATTACTAAGGGGGCCTGTTCTTTTTCTTCCTCGCTCATTTACCTAAACCTAAGTCGTTAAAAAGTTCTATCTGTTTCTTTATCTGAGTTTTATACATTAACTCCCATACAGGTAATAATTCATCTGGGATAGGGGGTCCGTAATGCTTACGAGTATCTAATGCAGAGTCTAATTTATCTACTAGTTCTTCGAGAAGTGCTAGTAACTGGCTAGCGGCTTCCTTAGTGTATTTCTTCTCATCTATTTCTACTTCCCAGTAAGTTGCGTGATAATTCCCTCGGGGATAAATAGCTTCTCTACCTTTCGGTTTGGCTTCTAGATTGAAAAGAATCATTTAAATGCCTTTGGATAATAGGACGATAATATTCAGTTAGTAACTGATTAACTCTATCTCCGTAAGTTCGTTCCATATACCAATGATATACTTCGGGGATACATCTAATTAACTGATATCCTATGAAGAACCCTATAATAGTTCCCATTTACGCTAATCTCTTTGCATCTACAGGGAATGGGATACCGAATTTATCAGTAGGCCATTCCATTACATCTTTTACTACTTTGGCTTGGTACTCAATCTGATCCTCAGGTAATTCTACCCAAAAAGAGTCATGTACCAAGTTAACTACATGCCCTTCAAACTCAGGCGTATCAAACAACAGGGTACATAAAGATACTCGTAAGATTTCTGCACCCCCTCCTTGAACCGCTGCATTAAAGGCGTCCTTGTACTCACTGGGCCACATGAAATGACGTCGCCTGCCAGACCACATAGGGACGCTGAGAGCCCCCTCAGCAGCCGCTGTAGCCTTGCTGCGGGCCTCTGCGAGCCCTGGGTAGGTCCGGGCGAAGGCGGCCTTGAGGCGTCTCGCAGCGGCCTCTGTGACGCCTAGCTGACGACAGATGGTGCGGACCCCTCCCCCATATAACTGAGAGAAATTATAAGTCTTTCCGTCTTGTCTAGTAATCCCTAGAGCATCCGCAGTAACTTGGTGAATATCCCCACCCTGTCGGAAAGCATTAACCATATTCTCATCAGCGCCATAACAAGCAGCCAATCTTAGTTCCACTTGAGAATAATCAAACTCCCATAACTCAAAGCCAGGCCGAGCAAGAAGTAGAGACTTAACAGCAGAAGAACCCTCACGAGGAACCTGCTGCATGTTAGGCTTTTCCGAAGAAAGTCTTGAGTTCTTTGTTCCATGAATTTTAAAATTCGTGTGCAATACGTTATTACGGTCCACCAGCGCAGGCCACCCCTCATACCAGAAGCTAGCCTCCTGGGAGTGATGCCGGTACTCTAGGATTTTCTCGACATCCGGGTGATCAAGCGTTGACAGGAACTCCGCATCCATAGTAGGTTGACCACTAGGAAACGACTTGGAGGGTTTACCCAATGGACCTGGACGAAATCCGAGACCTTCTGGTGGACTTCCAAACAGATGCTGAGCGAGGCGCTTGGGCTTCAGTGGATCGAACCCTAGACTTGCTTCTAGCTCTTTTTGACGCAGCCGAGCCCGCTGGGCTAGGCCCTGTGCCCGCTTCACATCAATTAGGATTCCCCGGTTTTCAACTCGTCTGAGAGCTTCTGAGTATTGCATAGCCCCTTCCCAAAGGGACTCAAATACTTCAGCAATATCAGACTGAGCTATATAGTCTCGAACTAATTCAAACAACTGAATAGTAAGCTGTGCGTCTTTGGATGCATACACACTCAAAGCCTCGGGAGGAATGCGCTCATAGCCATTTCCCCCGAGGCTTTTGTGTAATTTCTTAAGAAGCTTTTCTTCCTTATCAGAGTCGTCATCTAGAAATTTCTTACCAAGTTCCTTTAGTCCGTATGTGAAAAGATTCTCATTCCACATATGAAACATAAGCATCGTATCATACCATTTCCCTACAGGTAGGGGAAGCCCCGCTTCAGACAATACATTGAAGTCGAACTTGGCATTATGCAATACCCATGTTTTACTAGGGTCCTTGAATAAGAATTCTAAATGCTGTAACCACTCCCACGGTAGGTTATTATCTAATCCAAAGAGATTAGCTTCGTGACCAAAAGGACAATACCAGGTTGGATACAGTTCTAAATCTTTGTCAGCACAAATCCCAAAGACGATCCCAACAAGACCCCGACTATCAAATGTAACACCGTTAGTCTCCGTATCTACCGCAATAATCTCTGCTCTACCTAGTTGCTCCAGCATACGCTGAAACTTATCCTCTGTATCAACTAACATTTACCTACAGCACTCCTTGCTGCATGTCACCCTTATTCTTAATGCTATCACCAAAGAAATGCATTTGCCCTGTCGAGTCTAGCACTGCATATCCTGGATCATGCCAATAAGCTAGAATAGCCTTCGCCATTCGCCCAGTACCCTGTAGGAACTCTAGAAGGTTGCCAAGGTACTTAGCTCTACCCATTGCAAAAACCCCGCCCCCCTCGGCTAAGAGATAATAGCCTTCATGTACGGCCACCATATCTACAATAGGGGTATGCAGTTTCATCTCAGTAAGAGACCCGTAATGTTTTGCGCCGAAGGCATACACTGCACCGCGATCAGTATAAATATAATACCCACCTAGACCCGGCGTCATCCCGATGATATTTCCTACAGGGGGGATACTTTTATCTTCGGGTAGATTCATAGCTTTCCGTACTTCTTCGCAGAACCATTCTAAATCAATATCTGATAAACCAGGATCAGACCTACGGCCAGGAACTAACTCTAGACGAGCATGAGTTGTAATACCTGATTTACCTTCATCAATCTCCGCACGAGTTCGTAGCACAGGTTCAATTCCATGCAACACACACCAAGAAGCACACTTCTGAATAGCATTACGTACAATAGACCATCTGGATTGAATCTCTCTCCAATTAGCTACTGCAAAGTGCCTTGCGTACCCTAAGAGAGTTAATTGGATACCATCCCGATTATATCCGTACTTAACCCCATAAGCCTCATACTTTACAGGATCAATCATATCCTGCACCCCTGTAGGATGCGAAATTGAATGATATGAACCGGGTGAAGTACGATTACGAATAAAGTCCATCAGCCCCTGTAGGGAAGAAGATTCTGGCGTATGCAGAACTATATATCGTAGCTGCCCCCTTCTAGCACGAAATTGATCTCGAACAGGTGGATTATCTTCTAACCAGAATTCAGACATTCTCTGCTTCCTCTGGGTCTACAGGAGCGGATGAAGGGACGAACAATACAAAGCGTTCGGTGAAGATTTTCGTGAACGCATCGGGCGGAAGCATCCCTGAGCAGAACGCAATCAGAGTCTTATAGAACTCATGTTGCACCTCTTCACTCGGTAAAGTAAATGCTAACTTCTCTCCATTGGTAAGCATAACCTCCACAAACCTAGATAAGTTTGTAGGGTCTTGTCCGTAAGATACTGCACTGATATCCCGTAATTTAACAGATACATTAGGACTCAAGGGCATCATAGCATCTTGAATCGAAATAGGCTTAACTTTAGGTGCTGGGTTGGGTCGATTATTTGCCATTATCCAAATCCTATCCCCGGTCTACCGGGTTGGACTACTCTACTTTCTTGTTTATCAGGAACCTTAGTCTCCCGCTTTGGTGGAAGAATAGTACCCTGTTCTTTTCGTGTATAGTTAAGATTGAAACTACGTTGAATTATGAAGGGTGATGGCTTGGGTGCAAGCCTGACCTTAAGGGGTATACATTCGAGGGAGTTTCCGGAGGCATCTTGTCTGTTTTCCCAGAGACAGATGATTGTGGTTGGGCGGGCTTGAAAGTAGACAGAGCCATAGACATCTGCCAATTTGTTCGGCCGCTTATTGTCTCCGGAAGCTTTCCTATTGTGATGGATATATCCCGTAAAGACCCCGTATCGGTTTCGAAACCGATCGTTCCAATCCATAATTTGTCTTGCGTCTGAGTCAGACAAAAGGCTCTCAGAGGTAGTGGACCCAAGGGAATCGAAAATGACCCCATCTAGTTCTAACCTTTCTACTATTTCTTCAACTTGAATTTGTATCGCAGCATTCGTCAGATACATTGGTTCGCCTACAGGAAAGGTCAGAAAGTTCTTATCTAAGACTTCTAATTGACCCGTCTCATAGTTTTTCTGTAACAACCTGTAGAAAACAAGTAGCTCGCTCTGCCCCATCTCTAGAGAGAAGAAAGCTACCCTGTAGGGACGAGGTACCTTGAATCCTAAGAAATCTTCGCCCAAAGAAAAATGCATACACATATTCAAAGCGAACTGCGTTTTACCAATACCGGGAGGTCCACTGAGTAAGAGAGTCCCTCCTTTTTCTAGGAGCCCCTCCCATGCCCATTCGACTTCCGGTACGTTTTCGATAAGAGAAGTAAATCCGTAATAGTTTAAGGAGGTACTCTTTGATTGTAAGTCTGGATACTTTTCTCTGCATCGTGTTACAATCTCCGCCAGACGAATCAGCCGATCCGGCCTATCTTTAAACTTACCCCACGCAGTATCCGCATTAACTAGAATAGACAGGATTTCATCATCTGTCATACCTAATTCTGCGACGGCGTACCCCAAATGCATTAGGTCTTTACTACGATCCCCTTCCTCTGATCCCGAGCGAAGTAACTTAAAAGTTTCTTCCGGAAAAGCATACTTAGCTACAACTTCTTCTAGAGGAGGAAGATCAGTAGCTATAGGTATCTCTACAATCTCGGGGGCTGTAGGAAGCGAAGCGTCTAACTCAGTAAAATTACTAATACCAGGACGAGTGCTGATAATAGTAACGTCACGGACCCTCTCTGCATTCTTAAAGTTCTTTGTCCCCGGTGGACGCAATACTTGAGTGGCATCCCAGCCACTAGTATCAGCACCAAGATAATAGGCGAGGCGACGGTTAATCCGTTCCAGTTCATTTAGTCCTACAGGGGGTGTTTTCCAGTACCAATGTTCATGTCCATCTTTAGAGGAACGGACTCTGATATGAGGTCTAGGTATTCCATCGAGAGTCTCAGGGACTGTGCCATCGAATTCGCACCAGAAAACTCTAGAGTCTCTAATGGACCCTTTAGTGGCTTGCGGCCGCGAATATAGCGCTGGCCCATAATATACATCCTTAGTCTTAGACTCTTGTTGAACGAAATCTTCTAAGGACTCTCGTTCTTTCGGCCATTCAAAGAAGCGTTGGTTCCATGCACCGTCTTTCTCTTTAGTAGCTACATATGAGTAGCCGTGTGTGTCGCCATAAATGGCATCTAAAAACTCATCAAGTGTTTCCATGCACGAACCTAGAAAGGGGACCCCCAAAAGGAGGTCCCCTTTCCTAGTGGCTAGTAGTGATTATCGGAAAAAGACGCCGCCCTCGCCAACAAACTCTTCGTTATCTGCAACGAAATTCTTGATTTGAAGGTTAGTCCTACCCTGATAAGTGTTATGATCGCAAAGAGCAAGAACAGTCTTACCGGGCATCTGCTCGACAAGAAGTTCTAGTTCCTCGAAATCCATAGCATCATCAAAGTCCTGCTGAAAAAGAGCTTCAAGCATAGCCTTGGTTGACCAAAGACTCTTCTGCTTGAGAGAGGCCCAGTTACGGATTCTGTAGCCCTCTACCTCTTCATCGCTGCAATCAACGATCTGGTACTGCATAACAATGTTATAGCCGTCACCACTCTTGTTGAGTGCAATGTTAGGAGCCGTATCGTCTCCGTCCAAAACCTCTAGACGGTACCAACCAGGGTCAGGAAGAATAGGATCAGCGTTACCGAAGTCAAAGCTAATATCAGGCATTTGTTATTTCTCTTTGTTTGTTAATTGCTTGTATAATATCATTGAAGGACGGGTCCTCAATTTCTTCAGGCATATTCCCGTACCTATTTTTAATTTGTAAGTTTGATTTTGGTTTTGTAATTAGTGTTCTTGTTGTTTCGCCTCTTCTATTTGTTTTCATATCCAAGAAACACACAAGGTCGACAAACCTTGAAATAGTCTCCTGAACTGCTGGAGGGACACCAGGTCCCCTACGAATAATTACCCCTTCCTCATTCCTATCCTCACGGACGTGGGCAAGAAATACGAGGTTCTTATCCGTTTTCATTAAGTCAAGAATTGCACGAGCAATCTTGTTGTTAATGATCTTGTACTCATTCTGAGAAGGCTCATCAATATTTCTATTAGAGTTTTTCCCAGCTTGACGACGCATCTCTTCCTGTAGTTCAACAAGACGAGAAGCAGAAATAGTATCAATGATGATAGTCTCTACATCATCGAAGGGAGGTTTGTTATTATTACAGAGCCTTACGATTTCAGAGATATCTTTATTTAGATCATCTACCTCTGCAATACGTCCCTGCATTTTCTCTCGAAGTTCAGGATGATTCAGGATGGAAATGCGACCCTTCTCCGTATCACAGAGGAAGGGCTTAGGCGCCCCACAAGCTAAGATAGTCTTACCTGCACCCATATCTCCGTAGATACAAACTTTCCAGGGAAGCGTATCACCGGGATCAACTAACTTCATTTCTTCTCCTTATCAAAGTTCTGCTTGAGGTAAGGCAAGGGGGTAATACCTTTAAGCTCCATCTCACAGACTCTCTGGAAGTCACAATAAGCACAGTTCTTAGATAAAGACTTTCGCTTAGGCCGTGGGTCGGCCATCTCATCTACAGCTCGCCCTACCTCGTCCAATACAGAATCAATATGAGCAGGAGAGCGCACATCATATTCACGATGAAAGAGATCACTAGGCGGTCTAGGAGATTTGTATTCGTAAGCGTTAATGAAATTAAGGATGATCCCATGAATCTCATAACCTAACACACGAAGTGCCGCAGCGTACATAGGTAATTGGGGGTCCATAAGAATCTGACGTTCAGACCAAAAGGACTTCTTATTACCTACAGACTTGTGGTCAAGTACGTAAGTCTGCTGCTGTAGGGTATCGAATACTATAGCATCAATATAGCCCTGTAGTTGATACTTTACCCCATTAGGAGACTCTAAGGGAATCTGAAAATGACGCTCAGTATCAATTACATCGAGGTATTTATCCGCAGTGGGAGCATAATCCTCAATGTATCGAAGAGTGAGGGTAAGCACATGATTAAAGAGGGGGAGTTGTTCTTGAGTTAACCCCTGTAACATCTGCTTAGCCTTATGCTTTACAGCAATAGTGGGATCATTGCTCTTACGGTTCTTATAGAACACATCAAGCAATTCGTGAAGCCAGATACCTCTACCGGCCGCTGCTCCCACTCTCTTATTTTTAGGTTTCCACCCTTCTACATAGCCTAGATGCCATTTATAAGCACAGTCGTTGAATATGTTAAGTTGATTGTTAGATAGAAGAATATCTACATCCATTGGAGAGATACCTTAGTATCATAGCCCTCTCGAAAAGGTCCGGTAATCATCTCTGCCAGATACCAGGGATCACTAAATTCGCGGGCAACGGCTTCCTCGGGGGAAACCTCATCATTAACCCAATCGTGATCATCTGGTACATCTTCCTCAAAGGTATAGGTAACAGTAATTTTTGCTTTCATATCTTGCAGTCCTACAGGGGCCTCACCGACACAGATTTCCTTTCAAGTAAGAGCCCCTGTAGGACTTAGTGGTGATAAAGAAATCGAACCTTTAATCCGCCGAGTCGAGACTATTGTCCCCCGGACATCAACCTGATTCACCAAATCTACTGGGACCTTAATCGACGTTGTAAGGCGCTCAAGCAAGTGCAACTGCATGGAAGGACTTGCGAGTCTTAAGGGGGAATCCCTACCCCTTTATCCCAGATTTTATATAGTGGTCTGTGTAGGAATCGAACCTACATAGCTTAGGCGGTGATGAGGTGGGAGTTAAGCCAGAGCTTACCAAAGCAGACCTTTAGCCCCCGTAGGGGCAGAGGAAATCAATCCTCGTCAGATTCGTCGCCCTCTCCTTCATAGGACTCTTCAACAGTATCCACAACCATGCTGAGAACCTTACCGTTAGGCAGGGTAACCTCATAGTTGTCCGGCGGGTTATCGAAGTCGAACTTATTATTAGCCATGAACTCCTTAAGGTCCTTGGTGCCGGTCCAACCCTCGATATCTCCGCACTCAGTAGCAAAGATAGACGAGATGTTGTTCATTGAATCCGAGCGGGGCTTACCATCGAAGGTATAGTTATACCGCTTCTTCATACGAGGACCACGAGCACCACGAGCACCAGTAAGACGCTTAGGCTCAGGGACAGAGGAAACATCCTCACCCATAATCTCAAGCATATTACGCATAGCGGTATAAACCTGACGAAGCTTCTTAGCCTCGGCAACAAGCTCATCTCGCTCATTATCCGAAATATCCTCTGCGGACTCTTCCAGTTCTTTAGCCTGCTCATCCAGCCAAGCATCAATCTGATCCTTGTAGGAATCTTCCAGGCCCTTAATAATTCCGTAGACAACACCGGCGAGAGTTTCAATCTCGAAGTTAGAGTTCTCCAACTCTGCAACGAAATTAGCAACTACAGGGCCGGACGTATCCTGCTGATCGGAAACGGCTCGATTAAGAATCGAACGCTTACCTGCGGACGCTGCTCCAGAAGCTGCGGCCAACTTCTGATCAATGTCATTAATCTGCTCAAACTGTGCCTTGAGGGCATCAATCGAAACATCAAGAGTAGCCACTATGTTTCTCCTTATAGTAGTGGTCAACGCTTACTAACCTAAAGCATGGGTTACTTGCGTGTCAAGCTTTTTCTCAAAAACTTCTTGCAATTGGCGAGCTACCTTCCAACCTATCCAGCTTTCCTCTTTGGAGTCAGCGCACTTCTTGCACTGTTTCTCCCAAGGAGAGGAGAATAGTTCGAGGCACTCATTACAGAACTTGCGATGCTTCGCCCACACTAGGTACATGGGTTTACCGCAAGTTGAATGGACCCCTATAATTTCACCTGAGAGAGTGGGCCCTACTTCGGATAGATTTTTGTATCTATTCTCAGGCTTAGCACAAGTACAGAATAACTTAGCTATGGTGCACCCCTAATTTTCCAATTTTCTCCTGTCTGAATAGGTCTAGTTGCATGATTATATTCGTACCAAGCTAAGAGAATAGTTGAATAGACAGCTAGATCAAGGATAGTATCCTCCACTGATTCATTCATGGGATCAGCCTGAGTCTGCTTGAGATTAACTAACCTCTCAATCTTAGTACAGATGAAAGTAAGAATTACCTCATCGACATCCTTTCGTAAAGATCGAGCAACCTGTAGGAAATTGGAGAATTCATCACCAGGCAAAGCATAATCTGCAGCCTTCTTAGAATGAATCTCTTCCATAGCTCGTAGAGCCTCTTGGAATTGGCTCATACAAAACTCCTGACAGCGGCATCCTTAGCTTCAAGAAGTTTACGAAGAGCTACGGTTAGCTCAACCCCATCTGGATGAAATCCTTGGGATTGATCCGAATAAAACTTTCTAAGTAAATCTTCTACTAGAAAATGAAATAGACTGGAGGTATGTTGTAGTCTCTCGGGTAGATGCTTATACTCAAAGTATTTCACTAGACCTTCGTGAGAAGGATGAATGTTTTCGGGAATATTCATATCAAATCCTCATATGGGTTGGCATTGGTTCGTTGTCCTTTTTCTGTAGTAGAATCTAGAATCTTATGACAACTAGGGCAGAGCCATTGTCCGTTACTAGCGTCATTGTTCTCTAAATCCTTGTCGATATGATTGGCCTCTAATCGAGAGACTGTTCGATTTTGCGGCGAAGCAAATTCAAAGTCATCTATCAGCGATCGAGGGAAGTCCTTGGGTAATTCCTTTGGACCCTGTAGGCAATGCTCACACCAGAAAGGACGCCGCTCCTGAAATAGAGCCTTTCTTAATCTTCTGCGTCCTGTAGAGCGGACGTCCTTCATGTGCTTAGGCATTAGAGAGCTACAATCGTAACTAGACCTCCGATACGTATCGCCATATCGGGGATATCTCGCTTAGACTTAATAAAATGAACTACACCCGACTGAGAGACAATAGCGTAATTCTCGCCTTGCCAACTCTTATGATTACGAATAATCATCCGTAGCTGATCGCTTGATATTTGAATCATAACTAGTCAATCGGTCGACAAGTCTTGCATGTAGTTTTTGAGTATTTAGATACTTCAAACAAGTCTGATACACGGCGTCCACAAATAGTAAAACGTGATCCTTTCTTACTAAGATGAATTTTGCCTGTGTTTAGGTTTTTATATTTAAACATAGTACCCCTAGAGGGATTTGAACCCTCATGTCCTAAGACCACGGAGTTTAAGTCCGCTGCGTATGCCTGTTCCGCCATAGGGGCCAGCCCTGTAGGGACTTACCTACAGGGGGTATTCACTTAGTCATCTCCCCAGCTAGAGAGATTTGTAACTCATCAATTAGTTCGATGACCTTGGTCAAAGCCGGTTCATAAACTTTATGCTCCTTAATTCCACGCTTATCACGTAACAATACTAATAGTTGGTGAGCTTCGGTTAGCTCATCGAAAATGGCAATATCGGTAGGCATAGATCAAGGCTACTCAAAGCCATATACTCTGTCAAGGTTTTTCTTAAAAAGCAAGCCTTGTTCTGCCATCTCCGTCTTGACTCTATGGAGAATCTCCCAATGACCATCGAATAAGCCCTGGAAGTACCAATTTTGATCTAGGACCAAATAGCATTCATTGTAATCTATTCCCATGTAATCTCCCTTAAGAGAAGAAAGGCGCTTACCAGGACCTAGATTACTGATAAGTTGCTTACGATTATGAATTATTTCGGGCATTAGCTAGAGTTCCTCTCATCTGCGAAAGACGTTCATAACGTTCTGAGAACTGTTGAATCTGCTCATCAGTAAACCCAAAACGATCCCTATCCCGTAGGACTTGGAAAGTTAGATCAACCATTGAAGGTAGATCATCTTGGGCGTACTGCTGTAGTAGATGTAGACTGCGGCGGACCTGGGCTTCTTTGATATCATCTTGGTGTCTAATGC
>Ga0208795_1001220_pt1 | contig 11828 bp, 12 predicted proteins | sample CB_VirMetaG_6_FD_184541 | JGI IMG/M metagenome (GOLD analysis project Ga0208795, IMG submission 184541) | Freshwater to marine saline gradient viral communities from Chesapeake Bay - CB_1508_2 Viral MetaG (SPAdes) (version 4) | ecosystem: Environmental > Aquatic > Marine > Coastal | place: USA... | reverse complement strand
TGGGGGGAGCTTCGGCTTCCCCCTTTCCTTTCGTGTAGGAGATATTCAGATGCCACTTAAAAAAGGTTACAGCCGTTCAAGCATCGGCAAAAACATCAAGATGGAAGAAAAAGCTGGACGTCCTCAGAAACAGGCGATCGCGATTGCTTTGAACGTAGCGAAGAAAGCTGCTATGAAAGCCGGAAAGCCAAGCAAGGCTCCTAAGGCAAAAAAGAAATGACCGACTTCCCTACCATCCTTTATCGCACACCAGGCCCATTCAAGAAGCCCCGTGGCGGAACATATGCCACTCGCCCCGCTGCGGACAAGGAAGCATTTGACGCATTGATCGCCAAGGGCTGGTCTGCGTCTTATGAAGCTGCTGCAAGCAAGCTAGACAAGAAGCCAAAGGCTAAGACTATTGAGATTGATGAAGTCTCTGGCCCAAGCCGTGAGGAACTGGAAGTTAAGGCGAAAGAATTAGGGATATCGTTTAATGCACGAACTTCTGATATAACGCTGTCAGATCGCATTACAGAAGCTCTGGGGGGCTGAATGGAACAGGTTGATAATAGTGCAAATCAAAAGACGGACAATGCCTATAAAGACCTTGGCATTGAGAGGATTCTGCGTGACAATAGCGCAGTGCCATTTGTAAAGCGTATTCTATTCCCATTTAAAGCTCCTGTAACAGTTGATACTGAAGACCCAAAAAAACAGCGCGTAATGACGCACAAAATGGAATATAAAACAGCAGACGGAAAGGCTTATGCTTATCCTCGTGTTATGGTAAATGAAAGTGGCGAGTTACAAGACTATGGCAATGCTGCTTTCGATGAAGCCTTAAAGCGCCGTGATTTTATTAAGTTTGATACGCCAGAAATGGCTGATAACTTTACGAAGCTTTATAAGGGATATTGGGATAGCATTGGATACAAACCAGAGGTTAAAAAGTGATGGGATATACAAAGCGCCAGTTCGTATCCGCTGCCTTTGAAGAAATAGGCATGGCGGAATATGTGTTCGATCTACAGCCAGAGCAGCTACAGAGTGCGCTTAACCGCCTTGACGCTATGCTTGCTGAGTGGAACGCTAAAGGACTGCGCTTGGGCTATTCACTGCCTAGCAGCCCACAGGACAGCGATCTAGATGAGCCTACCTTTGCACCTGACAGCGCATGGGAAGCCATCATCACTAATCTCGCCATTCGTATTGCGCCTGGATATGGTAAAGCCGTGTCACCTGACACCAAGGTAACCGCTAAGGCTGCATACAACACACTGCTGCAAAGAGCCGCATTCCCGCTTGAGCAGCAGCTACCTGAAACAATGCCGACTGGTCAGGGCAATAAACCTTGGCGCTGGGATAATCCCTTCGTTCCTAGACCTATCGATCCTGTTGACGCTGGGCCTGATGGCCCCATTGAATGGAGTTAAATCATGCCTGCAATTAATCAGCTTCCTACCGTTACTCAGGTATCAGGTGGAGATCAGTTCCCGCTTTATGTAACCAGCCAAGGTGATGCGCGTCGTTGTTCTGTGACAACGATGATTACCTATATGCAAGCCAATTTCAGCAATGTTGTTGCAGCTACGGTTCAAACAACGCCATCGACTTTTTCCCAGCTTCCAAATGCTGTCGGCAACACTGGCGCACGGGCTTTCATCACTGATGGCAACACCACGACATTTGCTGCAACTGTTGCAGGCGGCGGCGCTAACTTCGTTCCTGTCTATAGCGATGGCACTGTGTGGAAAGTTGGCTGATAGGGTTAAATGGTAAATGGTTCAGATTCCAATCGTTAATGGCATCTACACGGACAATGGGCCGGACTTTCGCACGTCTTATCCGGTGAACATGATTCCGGTGCCAAAGAGCAATGGTATAAGCGAAGGCTTTCTGCGTCCTGCTGATGGATTGGTTGCTAACGGAACAGGCCCTGGCATCGATCGCGGTGGCATTAACTGGAACGGCATCTGCTATCGCGTGATGGGCTCCAAGCTTGTCACGGTGTCCAGCACTGGCGTTATAACGGTTCTAGGCGATGTTGAGAATAATGGTAAGTTAGTTACCTTAGATTATAGCTTTGACCTCCTAGCCATCGCTTCGAATGATAAGCTTTGGTATTACTCGCCCAGCACTGGCCTCGTTCAAGTCACCGATCCTGACCTCGGCATCGTTTTGGATGTGGTTTGGGTGGATGGTTACTTCATGACCACCGACGGTGAGTTTCTTATCGTTACGGAACTAAGCGACCCGACGCAGGTTAATCCCCTGAAGTATGGTTCGTCCGAAATTGACCCAGACCCTGTTGTCGCATTGCTTAAGCTACGCAATGAGATTTACGCGCTGAACCGGAACACCATAGAAGTCTATGACAACGTAGGCGGTGACTTGTTCCCATTCCAGCGCATTGAAGGCGCTCAGATTGAAAAGGGCGTTATTGGTACTCATGCTTGCTGCGTATACCTTGAAAACATCGCCTTCCTTGGTAGCGGGTTTAACGAAGCACCTGGCGTTTATCTTGGCTCTAATGCCAAATCGAATAAAATCAGCACGCAAGAAGTAGACCAAATCTTGCTTGAGTTCACCGAAGAACAACTTGCTACAGTCAAGATAGAAGCGCGTAATGACAGAGCGCACGAACATCTATATATTCACTTGCCCGATCGCACGCTTGTGTTTGATGGCGCAGCCTCACAGGACTTAGGCCAGCCAGTATGGTTTACCCTGACAAGCAGCTTGGTAGGTCTATCTAAGTACCGCGCACAGAACCTTGTCTGGTGTTATGACAGGTGGCTGGTAAGCGATCCAACAAGCACATCTGTTGGCTACATGGTCAAGAACATCTCAACCCATTACGGGCAAAAGGTGCGTTGGGAATTTGGCACAACGATCGTTTATAACGAAGGCCGCGGCGCAATTATTCAGAACCTTGAGCTTGTTGGTCTAACTGGCTCCGTCGCATATGGCGCAGACCCAACAATCAACACTAGCTATTCAACTGATGGCGAGACATGGAGCCAGCAGAAGTTTATCAACGCAGGCAAGACAGGACAACGTGCAAAGCGTTTAGTGTGGTTCCAGCAGGGTTGGATGCGTAATTGGCGCATACAGCGATTCCAAGGCACCTCAGACGCGCATATGTCGTTTGCTAGACTAGAGGCGGCAATAGAGCCGTTAGCGTACTAATGGCGACCCCTGTAAAGCTAAACTTGACACGCGATCAGTTAGCGTCGTTCCTGCAAGATCATGAGCAGATCAAGCAGTTTGAAAAGCTATTCCAAGTGGTCAGTGACGAAGTGGCACCGTTCAGTGTTACGGAAGCTACCATCTTGGCGGGTACGGCTGATGCTACTGCGAACGAAGCTTTATCTCAGATTGCCAGCCTTAGTGATGCGGTGGCTTATCAAGCTGTTTCTCCAGTTGCTGAGAACAATAATTCTATAACTACAGATTATATAGACTTCGATGGACATTCTCCGCACGTTAGTCGTGAAAGGCGCATGGCATGGAATGATGCAGATCGCACACTCGACCTTGGTATGGAATACGACGTTGTTCAGCAGATAGGTTTGGAAACTTATGCTCGCGTTCAGAATAACACTGGGGTGCTTATCCCTAACGGCACTGTCGTTGGTTTCACAGGGGCAGCCCCTGATAGCGCGTTATCGGTCGCACCATACTTAGCTAATGGCTCCACACCAACGCTCTATATTGTAGGCGTCATGACGCATAACCTGCCAGACACGGGGGAAAAGGGCTATTGCACCACCTTCGGTTTTGTCCGCGACTTAAATACCAGTGCATTTGCACTTGGTGATATCCTTTACGCATCTCCGACTGTCGCGGGTGGGTTCACAAACGTAAAACCTACAGCACCTAATAACGTCGTCCCTGTTGCGGCAGTGTTAAAGGTTGGTACAACAGACGGTATTATTTTCGTGCGACCCACTATTGAGCAACAGCTATACTATGGCGAGTTTACGAAAACAGATAGCCAAGCGCCAGCAGTCATCAATACTGCCTATGCGCTGACGTTTACTAATACTGAAATCGCAAGCGGCGTGTCTCGTGGGACACCTACATCACGCATCATCGTTGCCCAAGCTGGTTTCTATACCATCGCAACATCAGTGCAAATTACATCGACTAACGCATCACAGAAAAGTATTTGGGTTTGGTTACGTAAAAACGGAACTACTAATTTTCCAAATTCGGCTCGCATTGCATCTACTACCTTAAACAATGGTTATGTTGTTCTGTCACTAAACGAAGTCGCATCGCTCATTGCTGGGGACTACATTGAAGTTATGTATGCTGCTGACGATACTAACATCAGCATTTCCACAGTCGCGGCAACAGCCTTTGCGCCAGCCGCTCCTGCTGCTATACTAGCTGTAACACAGACAGAACAATAGGAGGGCCTCATGGCAGTCACCGTAAAGAACATCATCCCATCGAAAGAAGCCGAAGCAACGCAGACAACGCAATACACGGCTCTGAATGCTCGCTGCATTATTGACAAGTTCACTGCGACCAATACATCTGTTGGCAATGAAAGCCTGAGCGTTAATCTAGTGACGTTTGGCGATACTCCTGGCGATGAGAACTTAATCACGGATGCACGTATGCTTGCGCCAAACGAAACATACACCTTCCCTGAATTGGTTGGTCAGGTTTTGGAATCCGGTTCCTTCATTTCAACAATAGCAAGCGCAGCAAATTCACTTACTATTCGCGCTTCAGGTCGGGAGATCGTATAATGAAAAAGCCCATGATGATTATTGAAGGCTTCGCTGGTCTACGTGAAAGCGAGCCATTCATCACTGCCGCTGAGAACAAGAAGAACACCAAGATCGTGATCGACGATTGGATGCTTGGCCCTAAGAACCCCAGCAACGAGCGTGATGCTAATCCTGAATACTGGATTGCGCTTGGTAAGGCTATGCAAGTGGATGAGACCGAAGCGCGTCGTCGTCGCTGCTCCAACTGCGAGTATTACGACAACAGCACAATGACACAGGCAAAGATGGACAAGATACCTTGGAACCAATGGGATGTTAATTCTGGCTTCCGTGGCTACTGCAACCGTTTCGACTTCATCTGTCATGATTTACGCTCTTGTCAAGCATTTGAAGAACGAGAGTTTGAATTTGAAGATTGATTGTGATATGGCTGATACACCGAGCGTTTACGAGCAGCCGGTGGCTCTCCATTTTAAGAGATTAAAATGACAAATGATAACGCCAATTCCAATGCAGATTTAGCTTCTCAAGGAAGGGTTGTCTTGCCTGTTATTCGTCATGCCACATATGAAGATGCTGAACAAATCGCTGTGCTTGGTGCGATATTCCACGAAGAAGCATTTGGTGACGACATTCTAGAGTATGACATAGATGATTGCATACTTTCGCTTGAAGGGTTTATAGGTCAACCTAATTTCATTTGTATGGTTGCTGACGTTGGCGGAAGATTTGTTTCATTTGGCTCATTGATTCTGAGTCCAGTGTATTTTAATCACGCGCATATCTCTAGCGAGGAATTGTTCTGGTGGGCTGATCCCGATTGCAATTATCCTGGTATTGGTATGAAGTTGAAGAAGGCAATGGAAAAAGAGGCTAAGGATCGCGGCGCTCTTTCAATTCAAATGAAATCAGTTGATGCGCTGAATGGCGACAGAATGGCAAGGCTTTATATCCGTGACGGATACAAACCAAGTGAAAATACATTTATTAAAAGGCTAGTGTAATATGGCTATTGGAACAGCAGCAGCAATCGCTCTTGGCGTTGGCGCATTAGGTAGCGCAGCTCTTGGCGCAAGCGCAGCAAGTAAGGCTGGTAAGGCTCAGGTAGCTGCTGCTGACAAAGGAGTGGCGGAGCAGCGGGCTGCACGCGAAGAAATGCGGCGCTTGCTTGAACCTTATGTTGCGGCTGGTGGCCCTGCACTACAAGCTCAAATGGGTGCTTTAGGTCTTGCTGGCCCTGAAGCGCAACAAGCATATGTAGCGCAACAAGAGCAAAGCCCAGCGTTTCAAGCACTGGCACGGCAGCAAGAAGAAGCTCTCCTGCAAAACGCATCTGCAACTGGAGGCCTTCGTGGTGGCAATGTTCAGGGCGCTTTGGCTCAGTTTCGCCCCGCACTGCTTAATCAGTTCCTAGAGCAGCAATATAGCAAACTTGGTGGAATGACAGCCCTTGGTCAGCAATCAGCGGCTGGCGTTGGAACGGCTGGTATGCAATCGGCTGGTGCTATTTCTGATTTATTTGGTCAAGCTGGTGCTGCAAGGGCTGGTGCCGCACTAGGTGTTGGTCAAGCTCTAAGTGGGCCATTTAATCTATTGTCAACGCTGGGCGGTATGTCTGCATCTAAATCTATGGGCTATGCTCCACCTCCAAAAGTAGGTTTCTAAAAATGGTTCAACCCTTCGATTACACGCTGAAAACACCATCAACCACAGAATCATTTCTGGCGGGTGTTCAGTCATATCAAAATCAGCAAAAGGTGGATGCAGCTAGGGCGGCTGCTGAAGCTGAAGCTGCTGCGAATCAAGCTAAAATTAATGAGGCAAGAAACTTTAGTATACGTGCAAAAGAAGTTGCGAAAGACCCATCGCCAAAAAATCTATCTGATTTGTATGCAGATTTTCCAACGTATAGCGCAGGCATTAATGCGTTCAAAGAAAGTCTAAGCGATGCTAAAAAAACCACATATGGATCGATTTTGCAAAACGCTATCATAGCGAAAGACCTTGGTAAAACTCCAGAAGAAATTGCCGCAATTTACACAAAAGGCGCTGAAGCTGCAAGAAACTCAAATAGTCCAGATATTGCAGAAAAATTTGATTTTGCCGCACAATTAGCTCGCAGCCCAAATGCTGATGATAATTTCGCCGCGAAATCATTATTAAATGCAATTGATCCTGATGCTTATAAAGTAGCCTACGAGCGTAGCAACATCACTGTTATACCAGGGAAGGGATATGTTCTTAACTCTGAAATTGATGCAGCTGTAGCAGCAGCGCGTGCGGCTGGCTCACCAAATGCAAATATACCAATAGCAATTCCTTTAGATGCTGTTGCTGAATTAAAAGCTGGCACAGTTACCCCAGCGGCATTTGATCGCGCATTCGGCCCAGGAGCAGCAAACAAAACTCTAAACATTGGAGGTCAGACGGCGACTCCGTCTGGCAACTTTCAAGGGCAGTGACATTAATCCCATACAGGATTTAGGCGCATTAGGTTTTAGTCCGACAAGTGGATTCAGGACGCAAAGGCATCAAGAGGCATTGGTTGCACAAGGATTGACGCAAACAAAGTCTGGATCACACCATAAAGGTGATGCACTAGACTTTTTCCCACCAAAAGGAATGAAGATGTCTGAAGCGATTGCATTGGTGAAACAAACATACCCAGGCACTCGCGTTGCTGCTAGTAACAAAGGTGCATTGCACATAACATTCCCTGGCTGGGGTAAGGCTCCTGACGTAAGTGGTTCTCGTGAAAGATATGGTGATTGATTATGGCTGAACCTGATGACAAAGCTTTCCTGAAAAAATATGGCACTTATAAGCCACAAACAACAAGCGTGCCTGTTGCGACTATCAGACCTGTCATCAGCTTTGAGTCGGCAGAGGAGGCTGATGCCCGTCGTGCTGCTGAACAGCGTGCTGCTGCTGGTGAAACACGAGAACAAGAAAGTGCTCGCCTTGCTCAGGAAGCGGCAGATCGCGCTGCCCGTGGAGAAAAGCGCGACATAGAAGAAAAAGGCTTTTCCCGAATTGGTTCATTGCGAACAGAATTTTTAGGCATCCCAGAAGTTAAGGAATTCCGTCAGGTTCAAAACGCCACCCGTCAAATTATTGATTTGACAAGCAAGGGCACTCCAATCGGGAACATTGGTTCGGTCTTTTCTTTGATGAAGATTCTAGACCCAGGCTCTACTGTTCGTGAAGGTGAAGCGGCTTCTGTTCAAAATGCGGCTGGCGTACCAGATCGTTTTCGTAATGCTTATAACCAGTTGATTTCTGGAGAAGGATTATCTGAAGCTCAGCGTAAAGATATGGCTGACATTGCGCGGTCTATCTACAACCAGAGGCTTCAGGGTTATAACTCTTTGGCAGAAACCTATAGCGGGTTGATGGCAGAGCAAGGCGCAGACCCTGAAAAGCAGGGTATTACTCTTGCTACTCCATATGAAATTAAAGCAGGTGCGGCTGAGACTCCAGTAGCTGGATTAGCAGCAGCGCGTCCTGGTGAGCGCATTGTTGCGGAGAAAGACCTTAAGAATGCAAGAGAATTGCAGGCGGTGTGGCAAGGAAATCCTAATAAATCTATTGAAGAACTAATTAAAGAAATGAACGCCATTTCAATGAGAAATGTTGGTTCAGAATTAACACCTGAAACTATTAATGAACTCCGAAAAGACGCAGAGCGTAAACTACAGTTCAAGCCATACTTGGCTCCAATGGAAGATGTCACAAAAGACATGGGCCTTATTGAAGGCGCGATCGAGACTGTAACTGGATCAGAACGTAGTACGCCTGAAATTGAGGCGGCTCCTGATTGGACAACCATGCCTGAGCTAAATGAGCTTTCTCTTGCTAGTGCGGGAACTGCTCTTGGCACGATGTTCACAAGCCCAGAAGAATCCGTAAAGATTATTCAAGCCAACTATCCTGGCGTTGAAGTGCGTCAGGATGCCAAGGGTAACTACATCCTTCGATCGCAAAATGGTAAAGAGTACGGAATTAAACCAGGATTCAAGTGGAGTGATGTTCCCCGTGCAGCAGGTGGTATCGCTGCATTTACGCCTGCTGGAGCCGCGAGGACAGTTGCGGGTGCTGCTGCCGGCGCTGCATTAACGCAAGCTGGTATTGAGGCAACGCAAGCTGCTACTGGCGGCACATTTAATCCAAGCGAAGTCGCTCTTGCTGGTGCTGGTGGCGCTGCCGGTCAACTTATTGCAGAAGCTATTCCTCTTGTTGTTTCTGGTGTTCGCAATTTGCGTAGAGGCCCAGCCGGTGCATTGCCAGAACCTATACCTGTTCCATCAGCTCCAGAAGTGCCCACAATGGCACCTGTATCTACTGCCAGTGAAGAAGCGGCAATAGGCCAAAGACTATATGACATTCAAATGCGGTTAAGGGAGGGCATGGGTTCTCCTGAGTTGGAGCAAGAGGCGGCTGCTCTTGCTCGTCAATTGCGTGATATTCAGACTCCTGAATATATGCGACCTGGGTACGTTCCGCCTCGCCGCGAACCATTACCTATGTCTGAACCGACACCAGCATCTACTACTAGCGAAGAAGCAATTCTCTCGCAAAGGCTGCGCGACATTCAGAATGAATTACGGACAGGCCCAGGGTCTCCTCAACTTGAACAAGAAGCGTCTGCTGTTTCTCGACGCCTGCGCTGGTTGCAGACACCTGACTATATGAAGGCTGGTGCTGTTGAGCCACCTCCGATTCCGCAAGCTACTGCCGCACCAGTAGCTGGAGTTGCAGAAGAAGTTGTTACGGGAGCCGCTGCGCCATCTCGCTTTATTCCCACAGAAGAGCTTGATAACCTTATTTCCACAGCAACCAAAAGAGGCGCTGAAGGTAAAGCAGCTCAACAAAAAATCATTGAATTAGCTGAAATCAATCCTCAAGCTAAGGCTGCTGCTGAAAGCTTGGGCTTTGAGCTTCCGATCGATGTGTATGCTGATAATCCTCAAATCAGGGCCGCACTTGGCTTGGAGCGTTCGCAATTTGGAACCCCTGCCCAAGGCGAATGGGATGTTACGCTTCGCAACGCTATTGATAACGCTGATAATATTTCGCAGCAGTTTGATGCTTTGTTTATTGAGGGAGTCCCAGCAACTGGAGCGGTTTCTCAGAAAATCAAAACTGGTCTTGAGCAATCTAAAAATGCTTTGAAGAGCCAAGCTTCAGCGTTGTATAAAAAGGTTGATGAAGGCGTTTCTGCGAACGTCCCTGTTAATCTCGATAATTTGTTTACAACCTTGCAAGATGTTGTGGCAGAAGTTGGCGAAGGTGGTTTGAATCAGCAGGAAAAAAAGCTGCTTGACCTTTTCCAAACTGGCGAAGCTGGTGCTGGCGACATTACCTATGGTCGATTGATACGGGAAAAGAACCTTATTCGGAGAGCCAAAGAAGGCAAAGAAAGCCCTTATGGTTCACTGGATGAGGCTTCATTGACGCGTCTTGAGGGCGCTCTTGCAAAAGATCAGTTGGACAATGTTGAGCGCATTGCAGGGGAAGAAACACGCCGCAATCTGCGTGCTGCAAACCTATTGTATGCAAAGCAATCAGCTTTGGGCAAGCGTATGGTTTCGGCTTTTGGGCGTGACCTTGAGGGCGATTTAAATTCACTCCTTCTTGGCGCGATAAAAGAATCCAAAACTGGTGGCGCACGCAAATTCAATAAATTGATGAAAACTGTTCCTGAGGAATATCGCAAGGAAGCTTTGGCTACCGCGATTGCATCAGCAACACGTTCTAAGGCGTCGCAAGGATTTGGCTTTGCAGAGTTTCGTGATTTTTACCCTGCATTACGCGCCAACCCTGAAGTCTTTGGGCAGATTGCCAAAGAGATGGGGCCTGACTGGGTGAAGGCCATGAATTCATTGCTGACCGTTTCCAAAAGAATGACTGAGGCTAGATCAGTCTCAGGTTTGGGAACTGGAGCAACAACACAAGCCACGCTGCGTAAATCACTTGCTGCACAAGGAAAGCTGCAAAACTTCCTAAATTCAACTATGGCAAAACGCGCTGTTTCTGGAGTCGCAAGTTATGTTCCTGGGGTTAATGTTTTTATTCCAGACATAATTGATTGGATGAGCAAGCTTGGTAAAAATAAATTAGATGCAGCGCAACAGCTCTTTAAAGATCCAGCATTTTTGGATGCCTTGGAGCAAAGCGCATCACAAGGCGCTCCATCTAAAGCTGCTGTAAATAAATTATCGATGAACCAACGCTTCCGTTCATACGCAAAAGCATTTGGGATTAGCGAAGACCCAAAGGTTTGGTTGAATTCTACATTGAGCGCAGCAGCTCCGCAAATGGATGGGCAGCAACAGCCTGAATCACCATCTGGTGCACCGACAGTAGAAATGCCACAATGACCTTTCGCTGTAACATAATTTCGGCTATAAGCCCAAAGACGCAAGGGATTAAGTTCTAATGGCACTTACTCAAGTTACCGGCCCTTACCCAATATTCACTGATCTAGACGGTACGCCTCTGGATGACGGATACCTGTATATCGGCGATGTGAACGATGACCCTGAGCAGAATCCGATTCAGGTGTACTTTGACGCCAACCTGACAATCCCAGCTACGCAGCCTATTCGCACGAATAACGGCTATGCTTATCGTAACGGCACGCCAGCACTGATCTACACTGCTGGGGCGTTCTCCATCACCATCCGCAACAAGCGTAATGAGTTTGTTCTCTACAGCCCTGTAGGCTATGGCTTCGATCCTGCGGCTGTATCTGCGTCTGTTGTCAAGAACGACTTTACGGGCAATGGCGTTCAAGTTGCATTTGCTCTCTCTGCATCGCCAAGCACCATTCTAGCCACCAATGTTTTCATCAACGGCGTGTATCAGGAAAAGGATAGCTACAGCCTCCTTGGAAACACCATTACGTTTTCAATTGCTCCTCCGCTAAGTTCCAGCGTTGAGGTAATGACGAATGAAACTGGCGTTATAAACTCTGGAAACGCCTCTGCTATCTCATACACCCTACCAGCGCCCGGGGCCACCGCACAGACTGTGCAGACCAAGCTAGAGCAATACGTCTCGGTCAAGGACTTCGGCGCTGTAGGCGATGGCGTGACGGAC
>Ga0208795_1001217_pt1 | contig 11849 bp, 5 predicted proteins | sample CB_VirMetaG_6_FD_184541 | JGI IMG/M metagenome (GOLD analysis project Ga0208795, IMG submission 184541) | Freshwater to marine saline gradient viral communities from Chesapeake Bay - CB_1508_2 Viral MetaG (SPAdes) (version 4) | ecosystem: Environmental > Aquatic > Marine > Coastal | place: USA... | reverse complement strand
CCGCGAGTTGCCCAGCACGGCCTCATTAATCTCCGTCTCCTGTGCAGGAGTTAGTTGGAGATCTTGAGGACGGAGTAGGGCTTCTTCTACTTGGGAGCGGGTTGTGAACCCCATATAGGGGCTAAGGACGGCTATTGTCTCCTCTGAGATACCTAGGTTCCGGAGAGAGGCCTCGGTCCATTGGCCCAAGTCAAGGCCCGCCGCGATGGTTACGCCACTGCCCTCAGTAGGGATGTAGCCCGTAGATTGGGAACCCCCCTCGTGTTCAATAGCCCGGCTAAAGGCTGGGTCAGGGGTGTTAGCGGCCTCCGCTGGGGCGGCAACGGCCTCCGCTGGGGCGGCAACGGCCTCCGCTGGGGCGGCATTCCGCGCTGCACTGGCGACAGCCTCAGCATTACGAATAGTCCGTGCAACTTGGTCCTCCCGCTCTCGGTGTACAGCACGCTGCTCCTCCCGAGGGCTTCGGGCGACGCCTTCTTCGTCTCGAAGATCGGCCCGACCAAGTGACGCCCAATAGGCCCTACGGCTCTCTACGGTTGTTTCTCGAAAGGCAGCCGACTCACTGTATTGGTCTGTGTCAACAAGAGTGTCAACCAGAGCGTTGTAGTTGGCCGCAAATTCTTCTGCCTGTCTTTTATCAGCCCGCTGTCCGTCATTAAGGGCCCCCAAACCAGCGCTACTCCCAAAAGAGAGGCCGGGTGTTGAGAGAGCGTCAGGAGTACGGGTAATGACAGTGGCTAGACCATCCTCCCCGACCTCAATAGTATTATAGCGAAACTGGTTGGGCCGCATCTGTTGACGGGTCGCATCCAGTAGCGAGACAACCCCCCGACGGTATGTAGCGTTAAGAGGGCCTGCCCGGTCGCTATAGGCCGTATCCCCGTTAAGGGCATGAAGGGCGGCGAGAGAGCCCTCAGAGGTCAGTGACGTTGTAAAAACGCCTACAGTTCTGGGAGGAGCATTGGCAGTGGGTAAGGCATCTATGACAGCCACAACCCCGGCAATACCATCCTCATAGATGCGAGAGGCTGCAGGGCTCACTGTGCCCCCCTCACCGGATAGGACGCCACGAGAACCAAAGGAGACCGCCTCTCTGGATTCTGCAGAGAACGCAATGGCGTCCTCATTCGTCAGGTCGGCGGCATTGATGCGCCCGGCATATAGCGCTGGAGCTATCTCAGACCGCCTAGACGCCTGTAGTGCAGCCGGGTCGGTTGCCCCAAGTACTTCAGCCCTCGCGCGGTCTAGGATAAAGGACGGCACACCATCTGCCCCGAAGAAACCAGACTCAATCATCTCATCGGGTGTGAAACGCTCCCGCAAATAATCCAGCACCACAGTAGCCCCGGCCAAGTCAAGCTCGGTGACGCCAACGATGTCGGAGATAAGACGGGTCCTGACTTCACCAAAGGTTTCGTGAAGATTAGAGTGAGCTGCGGTCACTAGATCAAAGTACTCCAGCGTAGCAGTCCTAACTGGTTCCGGTTGGTTGGCCATAGAGGCCACCAAATCCACTCGATCTTGAATGATACGCATCTCAACGGCGTCAATCATATCTCGACTTGACGCAATAGCCTCAGGGTTTAAGGGGTCGGTATCCCGAACCACAGCATTAGAGGCCCCGATGATGTTGCTCAAACGAGAGCTGGTATATTCGTTAACAGTGGTGATATACCGCAAGTCTCTTGCACTTGCTTGTGACTCATTAGCAGCAGCGGCTGTCGAATCCTTCGCGGCTATAAGCTGCCTAGAGACTGTCTCCCGCTGCATTGCATGATCTGCGCGCATTAACTCTTGGACTTGTCGCACGGCTTCGTCTCGGGGAAGACCCCCCAAACCTTCAGACACAATCAAACTATCGTAGAGAGCCTCCATCCGGGCGACAGACTCAACCTCTTGAACGGCCTGCTCCGCCAAGATGGCTGCTTCGGTGTGCGCAACCTGGTCGTCACCCAAGGTGGTGGTCATCCCTAGGATTTCATCACGGAACCCCGGGTTGGCTGTGTTAGTTTTCTCGATTACATTGCGCAGGTGGAGCTCGTAGGTAGAGTCACTAATGTCTCCCTGCTCAAGACGATTGCGCAGGCGTTCACGATCCTCAAGGTAGGACCCTTGGATTGTTCTGAACTGTTCTTCTCTCTCGTTAGAGAGCATACTGATATCATGGCTCTCTTGATTACGAGCATCTGTCCGAACTGCAATCTTATCCCGCAGGTCCGCGCTCTCCCGGTTACGGACCGTCTCAGACCCTTGACGGAAGGTATCACCTAGGGACCCGAGGCCTGACACAAGGCTGGCCAGAGAGTTGGACTGAGGGCCCGGGTCAATGGCGCGGGAGGAATCGGTGCTTTGATTAAGTTGAGTAGTAAGGGGCATATCTACTGATTACCCTCCTGTTGGGCCCTATCAAGTCGGGCTTGTAGTGGTTGGCTTAACTGAACACTGCGTGCAATAGACGAAGACATACGGGCTTGCCTGATGACGTCGCTACGCAATTGCTCCGGAACACTAAACTGCATAAAGTGATCCATCTCGGTGAGGATATCCGCACGGTTGTTAGGCTCAGTAAGGTACCGAGACCAGAGACGGGACCGATGTTGGGCAAGCTCTCTGACGGTATCAGACCGGTTACCTGACCAAGCCAGTTGAGCCGACATAGTGGCGACGCTGCCGGGCTGGTACGAGAGAGCCGCAAAGACGGCCTCCACGGGGGTGAGATCTTCCACCAGCACTGTGCCGGAGTTCGATACGTACGTCCCATACGAGAAAGCTGTGTAGGCTTTGATGGCGTTGGAGAGGGACGAGATATTGCTGACAAAGTTCGTCATAGACCGACGAGTAACTGGCATCCCCTCCCCATTTCCTGCCTGAACCTCTACGGCGGCAGCCCACATAAGGGCGACCAAATCACTAGAGGTCTCAAGAGTGATTCCACCAGTAGCACCAGTAACTACGTCAAAGAAGGATGTCTCCCCGTAGGCAGACAAGTTCATAATATTACGAACTTGGTCCTCGATGAAGTCACCAACAGCTAGACGGTCGCCAATCTGGACATCAGCCTCCATCAGGTTCCAGACGATGTGGTCGAGAGCACCCCGGTCAAAGAAGCCTCTCCATGTGTTAAGCTTACCAACCTCCCCATCTTCGTGGTCAGTCATAACGTCGGAGGCAATAGAGGCTAGAGGGATGCCACCCGAGCCGTAGAAGAATCCTTGGCCCAAGATAAGGCGGGCTCTCTCAGAGTGTGTGAGGCGCTTAGAGAGCATCAACTCCAACATACGAGCCTGATACGAGAAGAACTGCGTAGGAAGACCCACAATGCCGTTCTGCCACGCAGCCTGAGACTCTCTCTGCATATTACCGGTAAAGTCATCCTGAATAGTAGAGAGACGGTTGTGGAAAGCTGAGCTGTTGTAGTCCAAGTCAGGCATCTGTTTACGTAGGCGCTGCCACGCAATGTGACGACCAACAATACGGTTCCAGACCTCGGCCTCAACAAAGGGGATGCGCCCGAAATCTTGCACCTTACCCACTATACCACCACCGATGGCATCACCCTTGACGGCAGCTTGGCGGCCAAGATCGCTGGTGGCTTGGGCAGAGACATCCAAGAAGCCAGACTGACGGGCATTAAGCATGTAGGCCCTGAACTCCGCTACATCATCAAAGCCGATTGCCTTGTGGATGTTGTTGCTGATCATCCCTTCTAGGGCGGTCTCAATCTCATCAAAGCTGGTAGCAAAGAACTTGCGGACAAACGGGAGGGCCGTCATACCCTGCATACCCCGCACTGGGTCAATAGACGTAGCCGCGAGAATGGTGCTGATCTGTAGCGGGAACTGAGCTACGTTAAGAAGTCCCAGTTTCATATCGAAAGCCATCGTCCGCAGCCAACTGATCGGGGTTGCCTTGACGCCCTCTGTGCTAATCCACCGAGCTAGTTGACGACCTTTGGTGCCTGCAGTGGTGTGAGAGCCGACCCACTCTGCCAGACCCCGGGCCATCCGGTCACCCCGGAAGTCGGCGGGATTCTTCCAATTCAAGATACGGTTAATCACGTCCCGCTGGGCTTCACCGGCTTGGCGCACTTCATCCGAGCTGGTTGTCATAACCATATCTGAGAACTGGCGGCGCAAGGGGGCGTGTTGCAATTCACCCCAGTTGGTGGCCTCCTTATAGGTATTGACCCATCGGTGCATGGCTTGTGTTTTAAAGTCCCCGAAGGCTGCGATCTCTGATATGTTACGGACTGATTGATCAATCGTATCATATATATTTAGAGTCGCTGCTTGGTCACCATTAAAGTCTTTAAGAGCTTCGCCGCGCCTTCCGTAGTACATTTGCCCCCGGGATTGGTGCATATCGACAACTCCTGACGCGGCCTCATCCTGAAGCTGTCTGTAATTGCCGACTTTCATCTGTGCGTACTCTTCGGGCAGCTCGCGGTCAAACACTGTACGGAACTTAACTTCCCGCTGATATAGGCCGCTTTCCACGCCTTCAATAAACTCCCGGCCAGAGGGGAACCCACGGCCCACGAGGATACGGTCCAACTCTATGTCGTCAGCCCCGGCAATAAGGGCTAGACGGGCTCTCTCCATTACGGCGTTCCACTCGTCCACATCAGCCTTAGCTAGGCCTACGATATAGGTCTGTGGTGTACGCCCATAACCACCCTCACCGAAGCGGGCCTGCTTAGAGAAATAACTACCCGAATACATCCGGTGTCCGCCGGGATTATAAGCCAATTGGACGCGAGAGAGGGGCCCCACAGACATATCGCTCTGGCGGACTAGGATGCGTGAAACAGGCTTACCAGCTAGTTCGGCCTCCTCCGCTAGGGCTACAATAACATAATCACCACTAGCCATACGAGCGGTTACTTGGTCTGCAGAAATAAGAGCGTTGTCCGACACACTGAAGACAGGAAGACCCTCAGACGCATTGAAGGTGTTCCGTACATGTCCATTACGGTTGGTTATACCGACAGCCCCGTCGATGGTGATATCTTCAAAGCCCCGACCAAAGAGCTCTAAGTATCGTTCATCATTACGGAGAGCGTATTCCATATCATTAATATTACGGGCAGCATGGTAGGCAGCCCTCTCGTGCGGGGTAATGGCTCTGCCACTAAAGGAGACCTCTCTTCCATTAATACGAGACGACCCGCCCCTACGGTAAACTTCATCCAACTGAGAGTCAGTAAACCACTGACCACTGCGGATAAGGCCCTGCCCGTCATGCACGAAGCCATCACGGCCTAGGTGGGTAACAATCTGGAGAGCTTCAAACTCCTCCCCGCTAAGACGTGTCAAAGGCTGTGCCATTACTTTCAGAGCACTGGCGACAGCGTTACGGCGGTTACCAGCCAAGAGAGCAGCACCCATAAGGTTCTCGTCGAGAATACCACGGGCTGAGCTTGTCCAACGCCGGAGGTAAGCAAAAGGGCCGGAAGGCAAACGGGACGTAAGCCCAGTAACGTAGGCACCATGCTCACTTACGTCTGAGAGAACCCGGAGGGAGACACCAGCAGGCTCGGGCATAACCTCGATGGCCTCATCGCTGAGACCAATTGAAGCTGCGTAGACTCGGGCCTCTACCTCGTCTACAAAGAGGGTTCCGTCCTTCTTACCAATTTCAGCCTCAATGCGGTAGACACGAGAACCTGACGTTAAATTGACAGAGGCGGTGCGGGCATTGACGTCCAAGACGACATCCCTATCAAGACGCTCCCCAAACCTTAGGGCAGCCGCTTCTATGGCCTTTTCAATCTCCTCCCCAACCATACGTTCAGAAGGGGGCAGCTCCCCTAGAACTCGACGAACCAACTCTTGGCCCCGCTCTAGGTTACGCATGATTAGGCCGGAAACACCCACCCCAGCTGGAGCATCTAGGGGGTTGACAATCTTAGGGAGGGCAGCCTCCACGAGGTTGTCCATCGTGTTGCCCATACTTTCCCGCGTAACAGGGCCAGAGGGTACGCTTCCTACGGCGGTTGTAGCACGGAGACGGTTGGCAGTCGTGGCCAGAGCAGGCGTACCGAGGATGTCATCAATGGCACTTAGGCCCCCCCGTTGGGAGGCTGCAATTAGGTCAGCTGTGATCTCAGATGCAGCTGTGCGGGCCCCGTTGGCTGCCAAACGAGCGGGGATATTAATGACGTTCTTAGCGAGGCCTGCGATAGGTAGAATATTATCGAAGAAGGCAAAGACGTCTGCAGGGCCCGCGAGGTCTGAGTTCTCCCGGTACCGCATGATGTCCATGGCTTGCCAGACATCTGTATAACCCCAATCTGTGGAGGAGTCAACGGCAGAACTGATCATCGCTCTTACGTTATCTGTATACTCGCTGAGAGGCACTCGTGGATCGTTGAGGACAGCCGCCTCTTTGCGGATACGGCTACCGGGCAGGAGCCAGTCTGCAAATCCATTCTCTGTTCCCTCTACGTTTCCGGTCTGTGCCGTAGACTCAATAAAGGGGACCATGCGGTGAACGAGATCAATGCCCCAGAAAATCCAAGGACGGTCTTCCAAGACTACACCCGCTCGCTCAATCTCCCTGTGGAGGATCATGCGTCGGGTCTGGCGGTCAGCCATCACGTCTAGGGCAGAACCCATATCATCGTTAGCAGCCAGCATGTAGGCCATGTTGGGGTCGGTGAGCGACAAATCAATTAGTGAGTCGTTGTAGGCCCGCTCTAGGGCGTGCCCAGCTCGGTCCTCTGCCCGCTCACTGAGGGTGGCATTAAAGGCGGCAAGGGCGTTGTCACGGAGGGAGGGGTCAACCTCTCGGATATTAGTGTTCTGCACGACATTCATTACACCTTCGAGTTCTGCCTGCTGTTCAGCGTAGGCGGCCCTCATACGTGTATCAGCTTCGTTCCCCGAACGGACTTCCCGCTCTAGGTTTTCGTACCGGTTATAGATATCCGTTACAAGCTCGTCTATATCCCCTACATCTGAAGTGTCTGCCTCACCGATAGCGGCCATAACTGCCGTTGTGCGTGTATGGTGATCAGAAGGACGGGAAAGAGCCGCAGAGTTGGTTACCCGCTCCTCCTCCTCCAGATCCTGCTCTAAAGCTTGGAGAAAGGGAGGCACAGCCTCATCGTCGAGCTCTTGTTCGATACCGAAAGGGTCGTCAAGGTTTAAAGCCATTAGTGCTTAGGTTCCAAAGATTCGTGCTTGAAGTTCGGCAGTGCCGGTGGGATTAGCCGAGAGAGCCATCTGACCTAGTTGAGCCACGGCAGCCCCTGTCTGTGCTCTAGCCGTATATTTGCGGGCATTACCCAGCTGTACGGAGGCTTGATCGGAAAGGCGACCACTCTCATCGAGGAAGGAGATGTTGGCTGCCCCTTGAGAGAGGATCGAGCCTACGCCCCCTTGTGCCCCCGAGGAGCCTGAAACCCCTTGGTTGGCCCCAGATTGGGCAGCCCTAGCGGCAGCAATGCGGGTATCCCGGATGGCCCGAGTACGCTCACGTTGACGTTGAAGCTGTTGCCTACGGCGCTCAATATCCGAGGCACGGCGTTGGGCTTTGGCGGCCTTGCTCTGTTGTTGGGCAGAGTAGATAGTACCACCTGCTGCGGCCACTGCACCGACTGCTGCTACAATAGCCATACTTAGAGTTCCTTACTGTAAATTACATCTTGCGTCTTGTACTTCCAACGAGTCAGAAGTTTGTCGAGATTGGTTCCGGTCTTAGCGTGCCAGAGCATCATGTCCGCTCCGACCTCTTTGGCCAACTCTTCTGTGGCCTTGATCAGCTTAATACCGGCACGCCCCTTGCGGTGTTCTTTGGAGAGGAAGAGAACATCATTGTTAAAGAACTTGACATCCATATAATGGAGGCTGTTGTCCATAATATTGATGCTGTACCCGACAATCTTATCTCCTTCGAGAGCTATGAGACTGTGGAGAGCTCCAAGACTGAACAACCTTTGATACTTCAGAATGTCCGGCTTGAGGACCATCAACTCCTTGTTGGTTGTGAGTTCCTCCCGGTGTTCCTCGAAGAGGCTGTGTAAGACCCTTTCGAAGTTCACCGGGTTGACACGGACAATCTTAAGGCTTGGTGTTTCCGCTGGCTGCGACGGCCCACCCAAGAAGATCGAAGTTGCTGCCAATCGTATCGCTGCTGAAGCGGAGTTGGATTGCTCTACCATGTCCTCTTACCTTATTCTTTGTGACGACAACGGGGAACCCATTATCAAAAGCCAGATTACTCTCGTCTACAAACGGAACCCGGCTGTGCCTGTAGGCCTCAACTTCCCGGCTCCACCGACCACTGACATTACTATCTGCCCAATCCCACTTAGCCCGCATCTTGCACGACGAGGGGAAGTCAACCGTAAAGTCACTACCCTCGGCCACAAAGTTCTGCTCACTACGCTTGAAGTAACAGAAGACGTAGTTGGCTTGCTTAGGCCGCATAGCGTCGTCAAAGAGCTCGTAGCCAGTTTCGACAAACGAGTTGTAGCTGTAACCAACAGAGCCACTAAAGACTTCCCAGTCTGCACAGTCCGCATTATTAAACAGACCGTGGGTAAACTTGTAGGTCGTGGAGTCTGTTGGGACCGAGAAGACAAACTTGGTTAGGCGGTTCCGGATAGTCAGGTTGGCTGCATTGGCAACCACCTGTACGCCACTATCTAGGACGTTATTGACCCCATCTACGACGTCCTCTGCCCCGGTGACTTGATTAACAGTCGGAGTGGTGAAGAGGCCAGAAATGTATGGGCCGTTATCCGTGGGGCTCTTGGAGACTGTCCAAGGGTAGAAGGCCTCAAGTGTTAGGTCCAGATTGAGAACCTTGTCGTACATGTAGTTGGGACCAACAGCACTTGTGGCCCAAAGCCACTGGATAATGTTTGCTGCCGGGTCGTACAACCCCTTAATGTACCTCTTAGAGGCACTGGGGATGGTATCATTGATCAGCGTCTGGATCGTCTCTTGGCTTATGTTGCTTTGGCTAAAGGAGCCCGCAATGGGTCCAAAGAGACCCGACTGCTGTTCCACGCCTTGGATGCCGGTTTGGCTCCACCAGTAGACCTTGCTCCCAGCCTCGACGATTGAGTTGGGTGCTTCGATGCCTGCCGACGATACCTTGGCCAACGAGTAGTCTGAGGCCGTAAAGCCTGCCGACGTACCCGAGATATACCACACACCGTTGTCCGCAAAGACCATGATGCCACTGCCTGACGAGAGGATACGACGGATGTGACGAGCCTCTGGGACCGGGATGTGGCCACCATCGGTGTCGATCAGATCTGAGATGTTCTCTGCCGTTGGGTCGGCATCTTGGTAGCAGAACCCTGCCATCCGTTTGTGGATCAACACCTGTGAGAAGTAGACGTCAGACCCGTGTGCGTACCAAGCCCGACCGGCAAAGAAGGTGACGGAAGAAGGGCGATCATCCTCGGCCTCGGTGTCTAGGCCAATAACACCTGAGACAGCTGACCGGTCCTTGTTGAACGGATTAAAGATGTAGTGGCCCTGAGGAGCGTGGGTGTTGCCGAAGTATTCCTTCTTGAGGAGATCCGGGTCGAAGTCACCAGCCTTCAGACCTTTATCGTCATCGTCGGCGTCTAGGCGGGCAACCCACCACTGCTTGTTGTTCCCGGGGTAGCGCCCCACTTCATTGAAGTACTCAGTAATGACATTGTTGCTTGGTGGGATATACTCGAAGGGTTCGTTCCACTGGTTGCGCCCACGGGCAGTCAGGCCGCTTAGACCTGTATTGGTGGCATCAATCCACCCTTGGTTACGGAGGTTGTAGTGGTGGGCCGCCGAGAGGGTTGAGGGCTCCTCGTCGTTAGCGAGACCGTCATCAAGACCATCAAAGTCCCGGATCAGGATGTTGATTTGGTCAACCTCAATTGTGTCGGTATCTTCGTCGTACTCAACAATGAGGGGCTCGATCTTAGGCCCTGCAATAAACAAGAAACCCCGGCCACTTGAGAACTCCACGTCTTCATCATACGTAATAGTATGGGTGGGGGCCCGATAGGTGTCGAGGTTAATTGTGAAGGGTTTTCTCGCCGTAGAGGTGGACGTCCCCGATACGTCGTAGAAATAGACAATACTGCCTACCTGCGTAACGAGGAAGTTTACAGTAGCCTTATTGTTGGCCGAGAACCAAGTGTACTCCTTGAGGGCGTACCCATCTGTGGAGGCATTATCTTGGGTAATAGAGTGGGTGCTCAGGCTAAAGCCCGTCTCATACTCTACACCAAGGCGGCGCGTACGGTTACCCTTGCGAAAGATAACACAATTATCCTCGTCAATCGAGGCATTCTCTGGATACGTAAGAGGGCTGGCCTCAGTGATAAGACCGCCTACAAACGTACGATATAGTTTATTCGCCGTTGAACGGGCCATACGATGATTCTTTCCCCGGCCAGCGGGCTCTACTGCCTCGATCTGTATGCCTTAGGTGGGATATAAGGGCCTCTTCGGCCAACCCCTTAGACATGAATCGGCCTTTAATGTCGTCGGAAAGCCTTCCGCCTTGCCACCTGACGATGATCCAAAACTGACCATCATTCTTGACAATGTATTCTTGACCACCAAAACTGATAAATGGGGCACCGGGTCTGTGGGCCTCTGCGGCTCGGTCAGTGTAGGCTGGGTGGTCACTCTTCTTAGGGCGAGGCTTCCTAACCTTCTTAGGTTTTCCGTCGTTTATGTGGGCTCTGCTTTTAATGGTTGGCTTGTCGTCCAAAATTAACTCCGCTGCTTTGTTTCCGTTTAGCTCGGTGAATGTTGTTCATCAGGCGTACACGTTGACGGCGAGAGCGCCGATCCTCCACTGAGTTGGAAACCTGCTTCAGATTGACGAAGGCAGATTGCTTGGCCTCACTAAGAAGGAGAGGGAAGTAGTCAGCAGGGAGGTCTGGAACAAACGTATCCTCCATAGTGAAGGAGGGCATCTGAGTACCTAGAGCCATTGAGTATACACCCTGCAGCGTTGAGCCCGTCGAACTCTTCCAAGAGTTGAAGACCAAATACTCATCATCAAACGAGGTGTAGTAGGTCGGGTGGGCGTTATTAATAATGTAATGTACTGCCCCGCTGAAGTCTGTAACTGCTGTGGTATTAGAGCTTGTCGATTGGTTCAGGCTGACCTGTAGGAACTCCCCGGGCGATAGGTAGGTAACCTTCTCCCACGTAACCTTGCTGCTCTTCTGGGTGTCGTAGTAGAGCTGCTCAATGTCTTTGACGGAGCCGGGAATCTTCAGGTAGTTAGGTTTATTGACATCCGAGAGAGACTCAAGTTGGAAGGCATTAGAGCGGTGAGGCTCCTCTAGGCCACCTATAATCTCGTAGAAGGTCTCCTGAACGATGTCAGCAACCTGCACAGCCTCTACGGTATCCCCAATAGAGTTGACCTCATCGCTGTCCATAGCAGACAGGATGTTCTGTACAATCTCAATGAGGGTCATCTTACCGGGGCGGGGATCAGACATACTAGTTAAACCTTTTCATAGTTAGGCCTTAACCCACGAAACGAAGACGTTCTTGTACGCCGGAGCCGAAGGGCCTACACCGTTATCCACAGTACACCGGAAGGTGGCAAACTCATAGATACCAATATCACATGTGAAGGCTGTCGTGGCGGAGGTGGGGGCTGTGATGGCTGCGGAGGGGTGTGAAGAGGACACAAGAGTCCAAGTGTACGTGTAGGCTCCGATGCCGCCCACTGCTGAGGCAGTTACAGAGCCAGAGGACAACCCTGTAGTGGGGTTAGGACCGGTTCCAGATGTCGTTGAGGGTGTTATAGTAACAACGATTGGATCGTAACCATCACCACCGCTTCCCGCCAAGATTCCATGGATAGCTGACATCGTT
>Ga0208795_1001214_pt1 | contig 11858 bp, 18 predicted proteins | sample CB_VirMetaG_6_FD_184541 | JGI IMG/M metagenome (GOLD analysis project Ga0208795, IMG submission 184541) | Freshwater to marine saline gradient viral communities from Chesapeake Bay - CB_1508_2 Viral MetaG (SPAdes) (version 4) | ecosystem: Environmental > Aquatic > Marine > Coastal | place: USA... | reverse complement strand
CTGGGCAAACTGCTGCAGAACACTTCAAAGGCGGTAACGTCAAGAAGAACTACATTACTAACTCTCAATTTGAAACTGATACTACAGGATGGTTCGCTTACCAAGATGCTTCTGCTGACACTCCTACAGATGGAACAGGTACAGCGGCTACTGGAATTACGTTCACCAGAACTAATACTGCTTTACTTAGAGACTCTTGGTACGGGTCAATTGCGAACAATGGGACACCTACCCAAGGTGAAGGTGTTAGTTACGATTTCACAGTAGATAGAGCAGACGCTTCTGGTGATGTTGGCATCAGCTTCATGTATGAAACGTCTACGAACTATGTAGGAACAGATAGTACATCAGACATTATCGTTTATCTTTATGATGTTACAAACTCCAAGTTGGTTGACGGTGTTGCTCGTTATATTCCTGCATCTAATGGAGTTGTTACACGCTTTAGCGATAGTTTCCCGTTAACAGGGTCTACAAGCTATAGACTAATTTTCCATTCAACAGATGTTGATGGTGCTAACTGGACGATGAGCATTGATGATGTATCTATTGATCCAGATCCGTTTGTTTACAAGAATCTTCAAGAAGAAAATGTTTTTACGGCGCGTATTGCCAATAGCGGAACTGCGACTATTACTAGCCAAGGTGGTTATAACGGGGCTGGACAAAATGCCATTGCAAGCGTCAATCGCTCAGCAACAGGTGTAATTGATATAACATATACAACGGGGTTTTTTTCAGAAACTCCCGTTGTTGTAGCGACCCCATTTAGAGCATCTAGTGATGCGGCCACAGCAACAGTACAAGCAACAAGCACAACAGGTTGCACGATAGAGGTGTTTTATACTGATGGGGCTAATCAGGATCACCCTATTGAAATAGCAATCTATCGTCAAGGTGATGACTATCGAAGAATCACAGAACACGTTGTTACTCCTGCGAAACTAAACGGATGGCAAGACTACACGCCTACAACACAAGGAATCGGAACGCCAACAGGAGTTAATTTTCAATATGTAAAATATCCAGGGATGGTCAAGGTTATGGGATCTTTGGCAACTGGAACTGTAACAGCAACCGAGTTTAGGTTAGGACTTCCTGAAAACATAACAGCAAGGGAAATCACTGGGGCATCCGGTAGATATGCCCTAATAGGGAAAATATATAGACCAGCAACAAATACACTAACATCCATTATGTTTAATGTTACGACCGTTGAAGGGGCTGACTACGTAAACGTGTCGGTTGACTGGGGTGGAAGTGGGAACCCAGAGAGTGCTGCTAATGGGTCGACTGTATTTGTATCATCTGCTTCCTATCGCTTTGAGTTTATGGTTCCAACGGATGACGTTACAGACAATACAACATTCCTTGCTGCGGTTCCTGTTCAGAAGGTTGCTTATCTAAAAGACCTTAAGACAAGTGGAACAGCAGGGGGAAGCTCTAGTGCAAACACAGTACAAACTAGGGACTTGAACACGATAGAAGGAGACTCTGAAATAGTTTCACTTAGTGCGAATCAGTTCACTCTCGCCGCTGGTAAATACAAGTTTAATGGTAGCGCACCTTCTTACAGAGCTGAATATCACCAATTGTTTTTGTATGATGTGACTAATTCTTCTTATGTGATAGATGGTTCAAACGCAAGGAGTGAAGGGACTGATGCAACTCCGACACACAGCTTTGTTAACGGAACGCTGACAATAACCTCTGCGACAACTTATGAATTAAGACACTGGACTAACGCCGCTGTCGCAACTAGTGGACTTGGCTTGGCAGCAGATGTTGATGCTTCGAACCCACAGTCAAACGAAGTTTACTCTGTTCTTGAAATAACTAAATTGAGGTAACAATGACACTAACACAAATCGACAACCTGCTACTATCAGATACAATCCTACAAGTCCTCCAACGCTTTATGGCTGAGGAGGATTGGTCACAGACACCAGAGGGTGAGCTATGGTACATTGATCTTGGAGAAGAGATCACGTTGCCAGAAGAAAGATTTAACATCAACCCAGCTATTAAGACAGTCAGCTCTGCTCAAATCCTGAACGAGTTCGAGGCTTGGAAGCAAGAGCTTCGTGACCAAGAGAACGCTAGGCTAGCTGAGATAGCTAGGGTAGAGGATATCAAAGCTAGATGGGAAGCTATCGACCCTCGTATGGCACTACATCGCGCAGGGATCAACCTACCCAACTTGGCGCTTGAGCTTAAGCGAATCATCCAAGAGGATGACCAGGTTAGGCTCACGCTATTAGAAACAAAACATGCCGAGTGGCAAGCAGAGGAGTCTGCTGCTGAATATAAAAAGCTTAGAAAGAAAGATTATGAAGCAGCAGGATTGCATTTTGATAAATTTGTCGAGATGCTCATAGAAGACGATGTCCAAGGTATTGCAGAATATCGTTCATCTAGAGCAGCTATTAAGCTTAAATATCCTAAACCGTAGGTGTAAATATCATGGAAGAACTACTGAGAGAAACACGACAAGATGTTAAAGAAATCAAGAAGATGCTTCACGATCATATCGTAGAGGAAACTAAAGATAAAGCAGACATAACGAAAGAACTCGCAGTAATGAAGAAAGATGTCTCTCTGCATCGAAAGCTTTGGGGCGGTCTTGTAGGTATAGTGTTAACTTTGTCGGTTTTCGTTGTCAAACAAGAATGGTTAAAATAGAATTATAGCTTGGAGAAAGTCATGAAAGTTAATAAGAAATTTTACAAATCTAAAACAATGTGGGCAGCGGTTCTCGTTGCTGTCGTTCCTGTAATTTTTCCTGATGCTAAACAAGTCATTGAAGAACATCCCGATTATGTAATGGGAGTTGTCAGTTTTATATTCAGTGCTTTGAGAATCTCTACTTCTAGTGCCGTGAGTATGTAGTCATGACAGAAACAGTTCTTAAAATTTTAATTGCCAGTATGAACATTTTTAGCGAAGAGAGAAGACGTCATTTCTCTAAGAAGCTTCTCGAACTTAAAGGTAATCTAGATAGTGAAAAAGCTAAAGTCTATCCTGATTACAACGATGCTCGTGTTGCGAAGGCCAAGAAAGAATTAGATAACTTCACTGAAGCATACGCTAAAGAATTTAACATCGGTTTAACAGAGTTACTTGCAAAGGTCGCTGCAAATGAAACTAACTAAAGCATTTCCTCTCCTGTTGTTAACAACGTTGTTACTAACATCGTGTTCAACTTACTCAAGCATTATCGGTAGAATTGATAGATATCAGCGATGGTCTGAATGGAAGCTGAACAGTGTTCCTTCTAAGGAAAAGATCTGGCGTTTCTGTAGAGAAGAATTAGATGGTCCTAGATATCATGAGAAGGGAGTTTGCTTCCAGGATCAAGAATGTAGATCTCGTAAACGCATCCTTGGTAAAAAGAAAGTACAGTGTAGAAAGAAAACATTGTTCTGCGAATGGGGTAATGTTGAATGTCTGAAAAGACATAACATATTTTTTAACATAATCATCAACGAAGGAGTTACACGATGAGAAGTTTAATTTTAATTGGAACATTGTTGCTCGCAATGATCTCTTTCACAGCTTGTGACAAAGAGAAAGTTAAAGTGAAAGCAGCGGTAAAAGTTGAAGAGGCAGTTGAGAAAGAACTCACTGAAGCTTACGAAGGTGTAGTTATCGAAGGTTATAGCTGTGCTGAAGAAGTTGAAGTAATTGGTGACAAGGTTTATGAAAAGGTTGCCGAGCTTCTTAAGATTGAAAAAGAAAGATCTTCAATGGTTCAAAGTTTTGCAGCATCTGATCTGAAGAGTACGATCTGTCTTTTCGTTGGTCAAAAGGTTTTACCTGATCTAGTTCTTGGTGGACCTGGAGATGAGTATCGATGTCTAAGGTATGTCGGATCTGAAGGAATTAAAAAAGTAACTTTCAAGCTGTGCGGATCTCTTTAAGAGTTTGTACGGTTTCGTAGAGGTGGGCGGTGAAGTTATGAGATTCACCGCCTTTTTTTTATTCCGTATAATAATCCGATTATATTGAATAAGTTATTTGTTTAACTGCTGCGTCTAAAATATGTTTTCCCAGGTCTTTATTGACGCAATTCCTTAAAACCTGTCTCTTGTTTTTAAGTTTGTATGCCGATAAGTCTATGTCGTGAATGGCCTCCATTTCTGATATTTTATTTGCGTTTCTAATATTGTCTTTGGGTATTTTTATACTGGTATCAATATTAATATTAGACCAAAAAGGATGCCTTTGTATTTTATGCGTAGGCTTAATCAAATATTCATAATATGGAACAACATTTTCAATAACCCATAGACCATTAAAATAAGTCTTTAGGAAAACAATTTGAGAATAAAGCGACATATCTGGCAAAACTGGATCAAAACCCTTAACGATAACCCCAACATTGTGCCTGTATTGACTATGGCTTTGGCAAGGGGGGCTTGACCAAATAAAATCAAACTCGTTATAGTGCTCTTGCAGGTAGTTGTTAGCATCACCTATAATTAATTTATCGTCTGGATAAAGGTTCTTGTAAACGTTAGCAATGTCAGAATCAAATTCAACGCTCGTAATATCATGCTCACTCCCCCATAATCTTCTGTTGCCGCCAATCCCACTATATAAATTTAATATTTTCATCTCACTCACCTTCCTTTAATTCTTTGAGGCAATTATAAGTCTGTCGCTTGCATGTTATACATCTCGCCCCAGATAAAGCCCTAGGGCTTTCCTGAAGCCTAATTTATCCATACAATAATAATACAATTTAGGGTGTGTTTTTTTTAACAGATCGAACCTAGTTTCTCCTTCTTTTTCTAGGTGGACACCGTAAGCACAAAATACACAACCCGTTCTCTTATATCCTAGTCTGTATGGTTCAGCTAACTTTACATTAAAATCCCTGATGTATTTCCAAACATCGTCATCTGTCCAAAACATTAAAGGCTGAGATTTTGGATTTTTTGAATTAAATTCGTTGCACTCTCCTTGCCTATAAGAGATTGCCCTATTCATTGACTCCCTTGCCATTGTGCCAATAAATGGTTTCCTTCCAGTTTTCTTTTCGTATCTCTTGAATGGTTCTTTTTTAAAAACATAGCAACACCTGTCCGTTACGGGTAAATCTGACTCATAGATGTGATGCCATTTTTTGGGAACGGTACCTACTACTTTCTTCCTACCTGTTATTTTGTCAATTCTGCCAAAAAGCCTAAACCTCCTAACTTCATCGCTTTTAGTGTTTCTTGCCCTTGAAATTGCCATTGACACATTTTTGCTAATTATCGGAAATCCGTATTTTTCTAGAGTTTCTTTAAAAGTCATTTTTGGCTTCAGTATTTCCACATTATCGAAACTTTTTACAAAGGAAACTATCTCTGGAAACTCAAGACCTGTGTTTGCAAAGACGGCTGGAACATCTGGATATAATTCCCTTACCATTTGGAGTAGTATTGTGCTGTCCTTTCCCCCACTAAATGAAACATATACATTGCCATCAAACTGCTCATACCAATCCATTATCAAAGTCTTAGTTTTTTGTATCTTTTGATCGAGTGGTTTTTCTAATAATTCATTTTTATTAATTTTCATCTCACTCACCTTCCTTTAAGTTCTGGAACACCAAAGTTGATACCTTTATCAACTAATTCGATCATTTCTTTGAGCTTTTTTATTGTGTCTCGCTTTAATTCATGTGTAATTTTTATTTTGCTTTGGGATTCTCTAAGTTTTGACAGATCAAACTCTTTATCACAAAGGTCTTTGTTGTTAAATGCTCTCCCATGGTTGCCATATCTGTCGCCAAAGCTACCCCCTATTATAAGTCCTAATTCTCCCTTGCTTACTTCAATAACCGCAGTGTTGTAATCATCACAAAATTTTATTTTCACCTCTCTATTCTCCTTTAAGTTCGTTCTATAAAACCATCTATGTAAATATAACAATTTGGGATTAATACCCATATCCCTTTATAGTTCTTTGGCAGTGTGTCCCTGTGCTGCTTTCTACCTTTTTCCACTTTTGCGGTATCAAATGACCAGCATTTTTTAGAACCGCCTAGACCGCAATGATACTCTTCGTTATAGCAACCATAACAATCTGACCTTTTTATTTTTCTACTCATCTCTATTCTCCTTTAAGTTCTTTGCTTAGTTCACTATATAACTGCATTGCAATTCGTTCCAACATCTTTTCATCAGCATCAAGAGAATCAATTAATATATTTAGTGAAGTAAAAGCACCTGCCATAAATGCTTGCCTAACTTCTTTCTCTTGTATTTCACCTATCTTTATATCTTTGTAAATCTTTGATATGTAGTTGTTAAACTCTTTTTTAATCATCCCTCTATTCTCCTTTAAGTTCTTTCAATGTTTGTCTAGCTGTTTCTCCCATTTTCTTCATGCTAGTCATTTCTTCACACAATTCCAGCTCTCCTGTATTATCGACACAGCACTCGTAGGCATAAAACTCAATGCATTTAATTGCTTTATTTAATTTTTTTTGCAACTCTCTAGGTAAATCATCTTCACAATCAGCACAAAACGCTCTTTGACCATAGTAGTAGAGTTTTTTATCATCGCAGGTATCGCATACAGGTAGTTTCATATCTCTATTCTCCTTTAAGCACATACTTTGCTATGTCAATTTGCAGCTCTCTTTCAGCCGCATAGTAAGCCGCCCAGTAAGCCGCCTTCGCCCAGTAAGCCGCCTTGTCAGCCGCATCTTTTAAATCTTCCATATCTGCGTTATGATTTACACTTTCATTCATAATTAAAACCAGAGTTTGAAAGTCTCTAACTGCTTGCTTGTCCGATTGGCATCTAACCATACAATAACAAGCGAATAATCTGCATTGCCTCTCTGTTGCTAGTTTTGAAAATACCCAAATGCGATCATCAGGTGGTATGTGTTTCATATCTAACAGTTCTAGGAGAGTAAATTTCTCATCATCCGCTATGTGTTTAATCGGGTCATAGCAGGGCTTATGTTTTCTTATATCTTTGTTGGTGAATTTGCCCATCTCTATTCTCCTTTAAGTTCTTCCCGATGATTACAGTTATCGGGATTACTTTAAAGCAAATCCCACTCTTTAAGAGTTTTCCAATCTGGTTCACCAACTTTATTCATGTCAGTAACCCTTCTAAAACATTTCAACTTGAGTATAGGTGACTGCCAAGCGTAGTTAGAAACTCTCATTTCATTCCCTTGGTTCCCTCCAGCTACTGCAATGATCATACGGTTAACACTTTTTACAAATCCTACATGACCTTTCCAACTGCTAGTCGTACTTTCAAAAACTGCAATATCACCTTGCCTGACTGTAGAGGTTGCAACTTGTTTACCATACGTTTCAAACGAACGTGCAGTAGGTACAGCGTCAGACATCTCATATCCTGCTAACTTAAGGCAAGCGTTCAATGTACCTGCACAATATGAGTCATCATCAGTGAGTGTAGGAAAACCTACGTACTTCCACATCTTATCGATGCGAGGATCACTCTCACCTTGTTTAGGGTTCTCTTTCCAACCCTTCTCAATCATCTTCATCATGATGTCGTAAGGTGTAATAGTGCAAACTTTCTGTGCAGATTGTGGAACATTACCAAGACGACGGTTTATTTCGTGAAGTAGTTCTGCGTCTGTGTAGTTGTTTAACATCATTATTCTCCTTTATTATCATTAACAAAACTCTTCAAGTCTTCAACGTGACTTAAAAGAATCATTGCTTTCTTAAGTCCTAAGTTTAGTAGCGGTTTAGGTTCTACAGGTTTTCCTGTATTCGGATCGAACTTTTTCTTCTTCTCACCGTTCTCATCTACTTCGTAAACTGAAAACATAGCGTTCCCTTTAAAGCTGTTCTCGAATCTCTTAGTGTCCATAATCTCTCCTTAAAATAAAAAGTCCCGTTTTGTTTGTGCAAAAATTCTAAGTTGATGTAAGTTTAAAATTTAAGTTTATCCAAAGTGGGACCAGACTTTGAATCTGTTATACCGATACTTTTTTGATAAATAACTTCTTATTCTCTCTAGACTTCTCAAAAGTCCAATCGAGTTTATGGAAAGAACACTTTTTAATAATCCTTCTAACACTGTTAGCTACACTTATATCAGTGTCGAATGGTTTATCACCTGTTCTAAATAACTCTATACTTATTTCATTTAGAGTTACCTTTTTACGTCCAATGATCTTAATGATCTTTTGTTCTCTTTCACTGAAAACATTCACTACTTGCTCCCGATTATAATTTTCTTAGCTTCTTCTATATAATATTTCCAATCAACGTCACTCCAATCAAAGTCAGTAGCGACGTTGCATTGTTTCACTTTCCATCCCGATTGAACAGAAGTTTCTACAGTAGCGTACTTACCCCTACTCTTGGTATGGATACGTTCATCCCAAGTATCTTTACCAATCTCGTTCATTACTCTGTTAAAGTAATCATCTTTAAGTTTAGGTTTACGTTTATATTGTCCTATCTCACCTTTAGGAGGTGCGATCTTTTTCATCGACTCGCCTTTAGTTGAAACATAATAACGAACAGTTCTTAACTGTTGTTTATCTCCAATAAATAACTTCGACTGACCTGTAGCTTTGTAACGTAACATAAAATCAAAAGGATCTGTTACAAGTCTTAACGCCACCTCTACTGGCCATGAGTGAGTCATAACTTTCTCAGCAGCTTTCTTAGACGCAAGGTTCGAGAAATCTTTGTTCCACCAACCGCTATAATCCTTTTCATTCAATGGATACCAGTAAGCACCTTTACGCTTCAACTTACCATCCATTGTCTCAGCAATGTAATTATTTACGTCTCTGATCCACATACGACTATAATCAACTCGCTCCAGGACAAGACCTGTCATTTTTTCCCACTCGTTACACCATAGTTTAAAGAGGTATTCGTACTTCTTATTTAGACGCACTGTAATACCGTCAGTGTTACCTTGGATTAATTCACAGTCTGGAATAAGGTTCATCATCTCCACAAGCTGAAGTATTTGAAGCTGTCCATTTATCGTTACTGAAAACGTCGCTTTTGGGTCATATAGCGGAGAATAAGGATTATTGAAGTTTCCATAAGCACCGTTGTTAGCAAGCTTTAAAACGGCATTTTGAGACGTTCCTTTAGCATATTTCTTCCTATCGTCTCTAATCTGCCTGTAAGCGTCTGTAAAAGTCTCTCCAAGATGCTCAGGACCAAAGCGGTTAGCAATTGCCACCGATGGATACATTGCAGCAACGTCGATGTCAATTATCTGATGAGTGTCAGTAGATTTAAACACTTTATTTTCTGCAGATGCGTGAACTCCACCGACTCCGAAATGAAAGTCAAGACCTGCTAAATGAGTTTCAAGCTTAGGACGTTCACTTGACGAAAGGTGTAGTTTTTGCTGCTTGAACCAAGACAACACTTCGTTGAAAACATCGGTTCTGAAATATATTTTAGGAAGGATAATATTGTTAAAATCAATCGTCTCTCTGAAGGTTTGCTTAGGTTTATTTCCACTGAAACATTTATTTCTTCCTAGTCGGTTTATTAAATACTCAGTACCTAATTTAATATCAGAATAATTAAGAACATCTCCACGTAGTACACCATTAGTTAAGTATTCTCTACGCATATCAATAAGGTGTTCATTCTTAAGGAAAAACTTCTCAGTCTCTTGTACGTCGTGAATGTTGTATTCTTTTAACAGATCCTTCTCTTGGTCATTTAGGTTTCTTATATCGAAAGGAAGATCCTCAACTGAATGTGATCTCATAGCGAACTGTAAAGCTTTTAAACTTGTTCGTTTTGCTTGATTATCAAAATGGCAAACTTTCATAATATCTATTTGAGGGATTAGTCTTTCAGAAGGTTTTATAAATTTAAAACCTCTTCCACCATTACGTTGTCCATTAATGATAGTTTGAGATATTTGAAAAGCTTTATTGTGATCAAAGGTGTAAGGATTAATCATAACCTCATGAATAAAAAAGTAATCATAACCAATATTGTTGAAACCGATCATCTCAGCGTTAACATTTCTTAGATACGAAAGGAAGTTTAGTAACTCGTTACGTTGGTTCATACGATCTGAAATCTCAAACATATAAATGTCATCTGAGTTTTTGAATTTACCACAATATGTAAAAATGTTGGGGTAAACCTCTAAGTCATACGTATGATAGTTACTCATTACTAAACTTCCTTCTCAATTACTGAGGCATTGGTACTGCAGGCATCATCCCGTTAGCACTAGAAAGGGTTACAGGTGGTACACCTCCATTCACCATAGGCGCAGTAGCCTGTGTTGGGGTTGCAGGTACGTTTCCCTGAGCTGGCATTGCAGGTACAGTTACTGCAGCTTGAGTAGGTGGTTGCATGTTCCCAGGTAAAACTCCGTAATGAGGATCTGCAGTAGGCATTGCTGGAGCTTGTCCAGGCATTGCAGGTGCTTGTCCAGGCATTGCAGGTGCTTGTCCAGGCATTACAGGTGCTGGAGCTTGTCCAGGCATTGCAGGTGCTGTATCAGCTACGACTTGACCTGTATAAGAAGGTGCAGCAGCTCCGAAAATCTGATCTCCACTAGGAGCGTTGATAATTTCTTTACCAGCTTGAATAAGTTGAACAGCAGATGGATTCAAGTAAAGTCCAGCTTTCCCCTGACCCTTAGCAGGGTGCGCTTTAATGTTAAGTTGTACATTAACGTAGTCACCTACTTTAATACCGTCGCTTACCAAGATGTTATTACCACCTTCAAACTTAAACCATTTGACAGGAATACGAGTTGTACATGCTAGAACGATATGACCTGCGTAACCTTCTTTATCAGCGTAAGGTTTACCGTTATGATCAACTCCATCACCATCTTTATATTTCATTGCAAATCCTGGAGGGATCTGACCACTTGGAAAAAGTGTAAAAGCTTCTTGATGTAAAGCGTTCCATATTTTTGTAAACTCTTCAGCAGCTTGTCCTGTTGCAGGATCAATCTTAGGGATTGCTAAACCAAAACCATATTCTACTACTGGTTGTCCGTCAGCTCCGTAAACCACTTGGTTAGTATTGTAGTCAGTCTTTTGTTTACCTTCAAATAAGCTTGAACCTACTCCCCATACAATACGTCCCTGTACTACTAGATTTTGTCCATTACTTTGTTGTGTCATAATTATTGTCCTCCTTTAGGATTATTTGCACCAAAGATTTTATTTCCTATGTCTGTTGCATCTTTCTTAATTAGTTTCACACCTTTAAACTTTTTCTCACTAAGTTGTTTAACTAACTCTCTAGATACTCCTATTTTCTCAGCTTTCGCTGGTGTCATAAACGTTTTCTCGATCACGTTCTTACCTGTCATCATCTCTAAAGATTCTGGGGTAATCCCACTCTTCCACGTCCTGTTACCGTATGTTTCAGTTTGAACGTAACCTGGAATTATTTCACCTTGCTTTATCCTTAAAGATCCTAACTCAGTAAGAGAGTCTTTCTTGATCTTTATAACTTCTTCAGCTCTCTTTACTTGGTCAAGTTGTCTAGATAATTCATCATTAGTTATACTGTCTTGATGAAATTCTGTTGTAATCTCCAAGGAGCGATAGAAAAGACGATTGAAAGCAGTACACGCTTCAGCGGCCCCCATGCAATACTTACACTTGTCACTAGTTTGGAAGTCTCTCTTACCATTGACAAGTTCTTGCATCCTACTTTCAATCTTTTCCTTATACTCAATGAGTTCTGAGTAACTTATAACCCATTCTCTAGTCGTACCGTCTTCATGGTGTGGTCTAGGTTGATGGATCTTTAAAGAGATTTGTTCAAAAGCTTTACCTCTTCTAATTACTTCACCTATTGCGTAAGCGAGTAGTTGCCAGTTCTCTTTAACCTCTACGATACCCC
>Ga0208795_1001205_pt1 | contig 11907 bp, 17 predicted proteins | sample CB_VirMetaG_6_FD_184541 | JGI IMG/M metagenome (GOLD analysis project Ga0208795, IMG submission 184541) | Freshwater to marine saline gradient viral communities from Chesapeake Bay - CB_1508_2 Viral MetaG (SPAdes) (version 4) | ecosystem: Environmental > Aquatic > Marine > Coastal | place: USA... | reverse complement strand
CCGTAATTGAGTTTCATACTATCTCCTTACCATTCAAACTTAGAAAGAATCGAATCGACTTTGCTCTTGGTCTGCAACCGTAACTCGTCACTCTCTTTAAGTGATGAGTAGTCCACGTTAGTTAGCGCAGATGCAAGCTCTCGTCTCGCAAGTTCCAACTGCGGGTCATTGGTAATGTTGAACTTAGTCAGTAGCCCGCAGAGTTCTACTGAGTTTGATACCAACGTACCATGGAACTTTTTGCGTTCACCGTCCTCGTCGTTCTCCAAGCGTTCGCTCATGTGCGTGAGGCACTCGTGCAACCTACCCCATGCTTCTCGCATAGCATCATTGAGTCTTTGCTCCGCTCGAACATTCATCTGCTCGATGATCTCCCGCTTGGCATCTTCAGCTATGTCCACCCTGAAGTCACCCGAGTTAGGAATGAGATCGAGGGAAAAGTTAAAGCTAAACTTACTGCGAATAAGTTCCACGGGGGGATACTCGTCACGATTGAACAAGTCGCCGAGAACAAAAGCTGAAGCTGATACTGAGTTAGGATACTCAACGAGGAATGCATCGAGTAAGGCATTCCAGTTACGCTCGTGTTCTGATACCCCCGTCTTGTACTCAATTAAGTACGATGAAGGAACAAGCCGCGCACCGTTGTCCGACCACGGCAGAGTGTTTTGGGTATTCCACAAGCGAACCCGAGCCGTGTACTTGGTTAGAGCATCAAGGGCTTTCGCCCCTGCCAGCAGATGTTTGTGGTAGTTACCCACTCTCGCCTTAGCGTTCTTGGTAACGTCGATCTCTTCCGATACACGCTTGTCGAGTTTCCTAGCAGTCCAGCAAGAGATACTTAGTGTGGCAAGCATCGCGCTTGTACTGATTCCGAATGATTGGATTTCCATTTGTAGTTTCCTTTTAAAGTGACATGCTGACGGTTAGTCATTATGTCGGTTGTAGTTAGACACCAAGTACTCAATCACTTGGGTTAACGATGGAGAGAAACCGATACGGTTTGCTAGAAAATCACGCAAGTCGATCAGCTTCTCAGCCGTTTCTTTGGATAGGCTTACGCCTACCCGACCACTCTTTGATTCGTTCTTCGTTTCCATATTCACTCCACTAGAACAGATTGACCATAAGTGGGAACAAAACTTTTGTTACCCACCACGCACCACAAAACAGGAACACCTATCTTTGCCCAGTCACCGCAGTCGTTTCCGTAGAAGTAACCATCGGTTAGCATCACAACGCATTGCGGTTTGATGTCATGCTCACGCATATACAAGGGCACACACTCGGGAGTAGTGCCGCCACCCCCACGTGGCTTCGTAGAGTTGACAATGTTTGAGACTTCTGAGCCACGATATATTTCGTGGTTTGCTACGTGAGTATCCCAATACATTATGTCTACGATCTCAGGCGAAACTTCATCACAGATGGATTTCATCTCACCAAGAAACTGACCCATGATGTGTGCCGTTGAGCCTGATGTATCTGTACCAATAGATACACGTTCGACTTTGTGCCCGATGGTGCTAGGCATAATGATGTCACTAGCAAGATAGCGACGGTTGGGCCTACGCCATGTGGACTCGTCGTAACCTTTGGCATGGGTCTTGATGAAGTCACGCAATGCTTCACGCCAATCAACCTTGGGGTGTAGCAACTCGTCGATCTCTCGGGAGAGATTGCCTTTCATCTTGCCAGCGAGAATTGCACCCTCTCGCAAAGCATGATCAATCTCTTCGTTGAGTTCTTCGACTTCTTCAGGCGTTAGTTCGCAAGCACCGTCCCAGTCATGCTCGTCGAGACATTCTGACTTGTCGTCATTATGTCCGTCGCTTGGTTCACCACCACTACCACCACTACCACCACTACCACCACTACTACCACCGCCATCAGTATTACCACCACCTTTTTTACCACCACATTCTCGCTTAAGTTTGTCATACACTTGCTTAGTATCAAGACCACGATATTGCTGATCTACCAGGCCAATAATCTCACCCGTGTCTTTGTCCCTCGGCATCACAACTACTTTGCCATCGGGGTCGGCATCGAGTATCTGAAGATTGATCACGTAGTCCGTCGCCATGTTTGCCAACTTATGTTCCAAGTGGCGCCACACAGTTAAGTGACGATACGCTTTGTGCATAGCCTCGTGAATGATCAAGAAGTTCAACTCCTTCTCGTCAAGGGAATCCACGAACCCACGCCCGTAGATTACGTCACGCCCGTTAGTCCTTGCGGTAATCGGCTGATCAACAACTTCGATCTTGCCTACCATAAAGACTCCTGAGAATTGACAAAAGGTTTTGTCTTGCATCAGCGCAACGTGCGCTTTCTCGATGCGTTGTTCAGCAGTTAGTTTCATTGTGTCTCTCCTAGAATAAGTACTGGTTTTCCCGCATCCAAGTAACGAACGCAGGGCTTGTAAGGATAATCTCCTTCGCTTTGGGGTGCTTCCTACCAGTCAAGCAAAACACAGACTGGAGTTCTTTCGGCGTACGTTTCATGTACTCAAACCATTGGTTCACGCTGGAACGCTCGATCTTCTGTAATGCACCGTAAGCCATGATGCAAAGTGCCGCTGGTGAGTTCGGCACAACTGCGGTCTTGGGACTTGTGATGATCTCTTCCCAACTTGGTAACGAATCGGCAACGTCGATGTAAGCGATAAGATCTCTCGCTGTTGCTTCGCCTATCGTGCCTATCAGAGAAGTAACAAGCGCATTCTTTGTGATCTGATCACGTTTCTTGATGATGTTGCTAGCACGTTCGCCTGATCGTGGACAGAAGTAAGACTTCTGCGGCATCTTGGGTTGGAAGATATGCATGTTGTCTACTTGCGTGGGGTCTTTGTAAGACGCAAGGACTTGGGGATACGCTTTGACAAATGCAAGCAACTCGGGTGCGAATCCTTTCCTTGAACCATACTCGATGTACTCTTCCCACGTGGGCTTGCGTACAGGAACGATGGTGATGCGGCTAATAGTGTGAGACTTCATCGCATCGCCTACGCCATCAGAAGAATTGTTACCCGCAGTCACTACGATAGTATCCTCATGCAAGGCAAAGTTAGCCATGCGTCGCTCGTTGAGTAGTGGGTGAAGCATATTCACAACCGCTTGGCTTGAGGGCTTAGTGATCTCGTCGATGAAGATGACCATTGGCTCCTCTTTGTGGAAACCCCAATGCTCGTTGGGATACAGAGTAGTCGTGCGCTTCTCATGGTTAGGCATCGGGATACCCAGCTCGCCCAATTCCACGTTTGGTGTGTCGATATACACACCACGATAACCTGTGCGGGCAACAAGCCTATTGAACATAGCAGTCTTACCAATACCCGGCTCGCCAACTAAGTGGATAGCGTTTTGGTTGCCGCATACAAAGATAAGATCTTCAGCTTCTTGCAGAGATACTTCAGAGTTAAGTCGAATTTCCATGGTGTAGTTCCTTTTAGTTAATTGATTATTGGTTCTGATACTGGACGTACTTCAGGTTATCGTCGAAAACAACTTTGCTATTGGGTTGAATAATCTCCTTTCTGAAAACATGATTGGCAAACTGAAACTTAAGTAGCTTGTAGAAAAACTCCCGCACGTTCTTGGGTGACACGAAAGCCTCATACTTAACTAGTTCTGTGTTCCAAATGAAATGTGCGGCTCCACGTATGGTTAGGGTAGCTAGCTTGTAATACGCTGATAGCTTATCTTCATTAGCCAATATTCCTGCTTGGTCCAATTCGTAGAAAAACTTATCGCGCATCTGCTTGTGTGTACTCCCTCGGAAGTGCGCGGTTCTGTGTGGTGTAGCGGTTAGCGTCATATCGCCCCTTGTCTCGACAATTACAATGTCAGAGACATCATGACTAAGCGTCACTATGTCGCAAACGTACTTAACAAAATCCACGTACCGCTTCTTCAAGTTTTTAAACGCCTCGTTATCCAGCACGTGCTTAGTCTCGTGTACGCATGAGACAACATTGTTGTCGGCATCGACAATGAGTGGCGTTTCGTTTCTGTGGTCGGATACCAAATACATGATGCCCTTGATGATTGCGTAGTTCTTCCCCGCACCACCGATGAAACTTATGTCGGTTGATCGGCTGGTTTCCTGTAAGAATGAAACCGTACTCACGCTGGGCCAGCCACAATTAGAGAAGCGCTTCCGCCCATCTTCATAGAGTGTTACTACGGGGTTAGCATAGTAATTTAAGAAGTAAGCGCCGTCCCTAAAAGTTATCAGAGAGCGGTCGTACCTACGCTGAGACCCGAGAGGCACTTGGCCCTTGCTACGCCCCTTCATGTACGGGCGAGTGGACTCGGCATAACGCTTCGCCTTTTCGAATGTATCAATACGGTTTAACCCGTCCGGCATGTGTCGCATGATTAGTTCTCCCTATCCGAATAGAATGATTGCCATAAAAATAAGCGCCCAGAGGATAACGATTCCTATGCCGCCCAGTACTGCGGCAAGCACAAGATCGCCCCACGTGTCGCAAAAGAAAAAATCTTTAAGCCAGTTCATTTATGGCCTCCCTCTTGAATCAACCCACCCCATACCGACGTAGTCGGACGGGTCTTCGTACTCCTCTTCGGTATTTGATGCCATCACCTGCTCGTCATGCTTTGCGGCAGACTCATAAGCGGCATTCAACTCGTTCACTTCTTGCATGAACTTGGCTAGTTCATCCTCTGTCATGTTGTCTCGGTATTTCATCTCATATCTCCGTAGTCTTAATACCTTTGAATCGAAAAATTCCATCCCACTCGGAACGGCACAAGTGACAACTGCATGGTCGGCAATGCGTACTTGCCCATACCCCAACTTGTTGTGGTGTAACGTCACGCCACCCGAACAACTTCAACAAGCGTCGGGCCTTCTTCTTGGCTTTCGCTTTAGCATTACGACGTTCTGCTTTGGTTCTCATGTCAACTCCTCTAATAAACGATTGGACTTCTTAAGGTTCTCCTGAGCGGGAACGATTCTCAGGTTGTTATGCACGTGCAAGCCGCAGACCTTGCGATTCATCAAAGGCACAACATGGTCTACGTGCCAACACTTGCCTGTTTCTTCGCTTATCCATACTCGCGTAGCATAAAGAAAGTTAATCACATTCACGTTTGCCCAACTCGGCATCTGCTCACGTGTGCGCTTGTGACGCCTCGCTTTGTTCTGCGATTTAATCACTCGTACTCGGGCCTCGTTGTCGCTAGCCCAGACAGCCGCGCGTTGTATCGTGATCTCCCTATTCTGCTCATACCAGCGTCGAGCGGTTTCAGCTTTGCGGTCGGCATTGCGTTGTCGCCATTGTTTATTGATTTCCTTTCTATGTTTGACTTGCTCGGGGTTGGCGTTGTGGTACCTGCGCTTGTGCGACTCGTTGACTTGTTCCTTGTTGCGTAGCACCCACTCTCGGCTTTTGGCATAGACCTTGAGCCGATTGGCTTGCCTGTACGTATGCACATAAGCCAGCGAACACGGTATGCACCGTGCCTGTACCCGTACCGAACTTGGGTCGTTGTTACGCTTGTAGAACATGGAACGTGGTTTTTCCTCACCGCACGCGGTACAAACTTTGGTTGGCTTGACGGGCCTAAGCATCTTTTTTCCTCTCTTTCTTGCGCTTCTCTAAGTTATCCAAGCTATCAGCCACGTAACTGAGCATGATCTGCTTGGGGATTTCAAAGTGGTGAACCATGCACATGAGTACCGTTACGACTGCGGGAATAACGTCGTCCCTGTCCTCGTTACCGATTACGGCTAGCACTCGGTCAATGATTTCTTGCGTTGCGTCGTCTTCCATCTAAGCCTCCGTTCGTTTTGGATTTAACTGCTTGAGTAGTGAGAAGTCGGTGTAGATGGTGTAACCACACTTGTTGCTGATTGGTGCGATACACCACCCTTTGCGCTCCTCTTTGGCTTGCTTCTCCCTGCATTGATAGCAAAGACTACCTGTGAGACGCAAGGTCGGGGGTAGTATTTCTGCATTGCAGAGTTGGCAATCTGTGGCGACATACTGATTAGTAGTCATTGTGTCGTGTCTCCCTACTACGCTAGTGCCCAAAAGCACACACGTGCGGATACGGGGTCGGGGCATTGGTTGCCAGCAAAAGGTCTGCCGCCATGGTAGCGACTGTGGGCTTTCTTGAGGAAATCCTCACGAACACCAATTGCCATGCCCTCGATTTGGCTGAGTGGTTTGGTGAAGAGTATGTTCCATTGGAAATCGTAGGCGGTAATAAGCGGGTCTTGCTGATCTTGGGTTGTTGGGACATGCTGATTAGTAGTCATTGTGTCGCTCCTGTTGGTTGGGTGAAAAATACGAAGAACAATTTTTACTACGGGCTAAAGCCCTATTATAGCATATAAACTATACATTGTCAAGTTAGTGAGAAGTGGTTAGGGGTACTGTCTGGCGGGGTAATGTTCGAAAAAGGGTAAAAATTCGAACAATTAAGAACAATAGGAGCCTTACTGGATAAGGAATGTACGTAATGTTCTAATGTTCTATAGTTTTACTACTACAATCACGTGCGACCCCTGAGTGCTTACTCACTTGCGGGGGGCCTCGAACGAACTGCGTTTTCCCGTTTGTTCTAAAAATCCCCGAACATTACGTACAAAAGGAACATTGCTTTAAAATCAATAACTTGAATTGTTCCAGAATGTTCGAAAATTTTGCGTTTTCGAACAATACACCGCGCCACTCCTAATGTTCGAAAAACACTAAAAATTCGAACATTACGACAGAAAATTCGAACAAAGCTAAGACGTTGGCGTGACCGTTCCCCTCCCTCGACATACTGAGCAAGCGTCATTATGTCGGGCCTAACTGGGTACAAAAATATGTGTAGGTTTTTATTGCACAATCCCACATAAAGCGAGATAATTATATCGGGCATTTGCCCTCACTACTACGAAAGGAAACACCATGGAAATGAACCAAGTAGCTATGGCAATTGGTCGGGCCTTTGCCGACACGGAAATCCAAGAGCATAAAGCCTTTGAGGACTATGCACGTGAACTGGGTGATAACCCGACATACGAAAAGTATGAAGGCTTGCGACTTGCTTTCATAGCAGGGTATGTCGAGGTCAGGATCAATGCCACGGGGAATGCGGCAGATCAGGCATTCAAGAGATTCTTAGGCCGACTATGCGAGAAAATCCATATTGACGTACCAGCAAGGCCGAAATCAGAGAACCCGAACGCAATCAAGAAACAGCGTGAGCGTGAGGCAAAGAAAGAGGCACTACTAGAGAAGCATGAGCATATTGATCTTGCGACCTTACATGACCAGCTTAGTGCCGCTTATGAGATACAGGCCAAAAACCCAATGAAAAAGAACAAGGACATCGGGGAACTGGAAACGGTGATTAAGGAAAGAATGAAGGATACTGTGAAGAATACCAAAGAGGCTTTGCGTGAGATCAAGAAAGACTTGCGGCAAGCGATTACCGATTGCGACGACATTTCGCTGTTAACTAAGGCGCTTGACATACTTCAGTAGTAAACCCGACTCACTTAGAACCCCGGCCCAGACCGGGGATTTTTTTGGCCCGAGAAAAGCTAAGGCGTTGGCATGACCGTTCCTGGGTTCGTCGGGGACGTTCTGACTGGGGTTCATTGTGTCGCGCTGCAACGTGAAAATAATTGGCCGTTTATGGCACAACGTGGCTTTTTATGGGATACTTACGTTAGGGCTACGTGGATAGGCTGCGCAGCCCTGGGGCATCCCGCCCAATTTGTCAAAGGAGTTTATTATGAGCAATCAAGTGCAGCAGCCCGTAGTGGCTGCACCCATCCCTGGGCTATCCGAGCAGCAGCAGAATATAGCTGCGGATTGTGGCTCCCGTTATTTTCAGGCTAAGTGGGACGCTATCGAGACCGCCAGGGTTTATGCCAGGGACGTTTTAGGTATTGATCCAACCTTTGAGCAATTCGAGCAGGGTCGAATTAGCTGGGTTAACGGTTACGTCGAAGCTAATCCCGAGAATACGGGTAACGCAGCAGACGCAGCCTGGAAGCAGTTTCTCGCGCTGCTCAGTGAGTTATTTGGTATTAGCCCAGTCAAGCCTAAGAGTGATAACAAGGGCGCGACGAAGAAGCGAACTGAACGCGCTGCGAAGATCGAAAAGCTTGTGCAGCACTACACTGAGAACGGGGCTAAGTCTGCCAGGGATCTTGAAGGTATGCGCATGGCAGCATTCGAAGCAGCAGCCAAGGGTAACTCCGCAGCCGAGAAGATTGCAGACGAACTCAAGACGGTTCTCCGCGTTGTGAACTCAGAGCAGAACAAGGAACTGGGGGAGCAGCGGAAGGAACTCCGCAAAAGTGTCCGCGCAGCAGCGGGTAAGTGTTCAAGTATCGAACGGCTGCAACAGGCCCTGGATATACTCGACGAAGAAAACGCAGTCCTATTCGATAGCGTCGAAGACGAAGAAGACGAAGACTAACCCGTAGTTAGACGTTGGCTTAGCATTCTGCTGGGCCCAGCCCGATCCTCGACCTGGGGATCGGGTTTTTTATTGCCTGGCGCATCGGCAGCGCGAAGATCACACCCCCCACTCTAGCCTGGGCGCGGGTTCCAGGCCCCCCAGCCCCCACCCCCCAAATCAGCAGCGGGACTCCTAACTCGCAGCTAACACTATGATTTGCACTGTCAAAGTTGCAATTTTGAAATCGGCGTGTATCCCTCATTAGGGAAAACCCCCCCTTACCTTTTCTGGAGTCCCGTCTCCTTTTGAGGTATATTTTTTCCTGGGGGTCGCGTCGGCTCGGCGACGTTAAATAGCCTGTATTCACTCCTGTTAGTACACGCAAAGACAATCGACCCCCACCCCCCTCCACTTTTTTAGAAGTAGGTGTATACTTCGCATTATTGAAACGCACCCCCTATTAATTTTTTGGAGTCACGTTTCCTCCACATGCAAGTTACACCATCAAACGATAAGCCGTATCCTGATTCCTTCGCGGATGAAGTAGGCGCTTCCTTAAAAGAAAACGCGCGTGTATCGGCGAAAACAGCTACCTTAATGGCAGAGCTTGGTATGCCATTTGAAATGACTGAGGAAGATGAGGCGCTAGCTAGAGAGTTGTTTGAAAGCTTCGATGTGCCCAAAAAGGGAGGCAAAGCGGCTAAAGAATACAACCCCCCTTCTCTTTACACCGGCTCTGTTGCTATCAAACTAGCAGCATTATTAGATGCTTACGACCAGCGGGTCGTAACGGACGCAGTGCAAGTGCGTACTTACATCACTAACCGTCTTTTAGAAATTAGTCAGTGCGGCGACTCTAAACAAGAACTTCGTGCTATTGAGCTATTAGGAAAACTTTCAGATGTAGGCGCCTTCACTGAAAAGTCTGAAATCACAGTAACTCACAAAACATCCGACGATTTGCGCAAGGCAATTGAAACTAAAATCCAACGCCTTATTGATATGGAAGTTGTGGATGTAGAAGCCAAAAGTGTTGAAGAAGAGTTAGGACTTACTAACGAAGATGAACAGTTACGAACTTCAGACGTTATTGACGAAGATACCCAAGCTACCTGAGTCTCAACTACGTGACCTATTCGTGGCTTTAGAGCAGCACGAAAAAGTTTACAAACGAGAGCAGGCAGCTAAATCTTTTATGCACTTTGTTAAGAAAGTGTGGCCTCACTTTATTGAAGGGGCGCACCACAAGAAGATGGCAGCGGCATTTGAGCGTGTAGCTCAAGGGAAGTTAAAGCGCCTTATTATTAATATGCCGCCACGACATACCAAGTCGGAGTTCGCCTCATACCTGCTACCGGCATGGTTCTTAGGTAAGTTCCCCCAAAAGAAAGTCATTCAGACCTCGCACACAGCAGAATTAGCTGTGGGCTTTGGTAGAAAGGTGCGAAACCTTGTCGATCAAGAAACGTATACAGAAGTTTTTCCAGATGTTGGACTACAAGCTGACTCTAAAGCTGCTGGGCGGTGGGCTACAAACGCGGGCGGAGACTATTTTGCTATCGGTGTGGGAGGTGCTGTTACGGGTAAAGGTGCGGATCTCCTCATTATTGACGACCCTCACTCGGAACAAGAAGCTGCCCTGGCAGAAATAAACCCCGAAATCTACGACAAGACCTACGAGTGGTACACATCAGGGCCTCGTCAGCGTCTGCAACCGGGCGGATCTATCGTAATTGTGATGACTCGGTGGTCTAAAAGGGACTTAACCGGGCAAGTATTGAAGTCAAGCGCTCAAAGGGGGGGTGATGAGTGGGAAGTTATTGAATTTCCAGCTATTTTACCCTCTGGAAACCCCCTATGGCCTGAGTTTTGGTCTCAAAAAGAGCTGGATGCACTAAAAGAAGAGCTTCCCAACGCAAAATGGCAGGCTCAGTACCAACAAAACCCTGTTTCAGAGACATCCGCCATTGTTAAACGTGAATGGTGGAAGACTTGGGAGGAAGAAGACCCTCCATATTGCGAATTTACCCTGATGGCGTGGGATACGGCGTTTGAAAAGACCAACAGATCAGACTATTCAGCCTGTACCCATTGGGGAGTCTTTTATAAAGACGACGATACGGGTGTTTCTAGGCCGAATATAATCTTGCTTAATGCATTTCGTAAGCGTATGGAGTTTCCAGAGCTTAAACAAACAGCTTTTGACCACTATAAAGAGTGGGAACCCGACTCAATCATCATCGAGAAGAAAGCATCGGGTTCACCTCTAATATATGAGATGCGAGCAATGGGTATTCCGGTGCAAGAATTTACACCGTCGAAGGGCAATGACAAGATTTCCAGACTTAACGCTGTATCGGACATATTTGCGTCCGGGTTTGTGTGGGCACCAAACACAAATTGGGCCGAGGAAGTCATTGATGAGGTTGCATCTTTTCCAGCAGGCGAGCATGATGACTATGTTGACTCTGTTTCCCTTGCGATGATGCGATTCCGCAAGGGTGGGTTTATTCGCACGCTCCTCGACGAAGAGGACGAAATTCCTGAATTTAGGCGGCGTAATACATACGCATATTATTAGGACAGATTATGGCAATCGAAAAATCACTTTACGCAGCTCCCACGGGCATTGAAGACATGGTTGATCAGGTAGAGCCTGCCCTTGAAATCGAGATTGAAGATCCAGAAAGCGTCAGCATTAAGGCTGGTGGACTGGAAATCGAGCTTGAGAAAGAGGATATGGAGGACGAGTTCAACGAGAACTTGGCTGAGAAACTGGATGAAGACACTTTAGTTAACATAGCTGAGGACTTATTAGGTGAGTTTCAGTCAGACTTAGATTCCCGTAAAGACTGGGTGCAGACCTACGTTGATGGCTTGGAACTGCTTGGACTGAAGATTGAAGAACGCACCGAGCCTTGGCCTGGTGCTTGTGGTGTCTACCACCCGCTGTTGTCTGAGGCGCTGGTGAAGTTCCAGTCCGAGACAATCATGGAGACGTTCCCCGCAGCCGGTCCTGTCAAAACCCAGATCCTTGGGCAAGAGACTCAGGACAGAATCGAGGCGGCTCAGCGGGTAAAAGAGGACATGAACTACCAGCTCACAGAAGTTATGGTCGAGTACCGGCCTGAGCATGAGCGGATGTTGTGGGGCCTTGGTCTGTCGGGTAATGCGTTCAAAAAAGTGTATTTCGACCCTAATCTGACTCGTCAGGTGTCCCTCTTTGTACCGGCTGAAGACATCGTGGTGCCTTACGGCGCGTCAAGTCTGGAGACTTCTGAGCGTGTGACTCACGTGATGCGCAAAACTAAGAACGAGCTGCGCAAGCTGCAAGTCATGGGCTTTTACAGAGATGTTGAACTGGACGACCCCACCGACACGCTGGACGAAATTGAGAAAAAGATTGCTGAGCAGATGGGCTTTAAGGCAACTCAGGATGATCGGTACAAGATCCTTGAGATGCATGTCTATT
>Ga0208795_1001195_pt1 | contig 11948 bp, 11 predicted proteins | sample CB_VirMetaG_6_FD_184541 | JGI IMG/M metagenome (GOLD analysis project Ga0208795, IMG submission 184541) | Freshwater to marine saline gradient viral communities from Chesapeake Bay - CB_1508_2 Viral MetaG (SPAdes) (version 4) | ecosystem: Environmental > Aquatic > Marine > Coastal | place: USA... | reverse complement strand
ATCTTTCAGATATGTTGGTTGGACTGCAACGCCAAGATCTAATGATGGAATATTGGCTTGATTGCAGAAAAATGCAACAGCAGGACTTCTCTTCAGTGAAAATTTAAATCCTGTTGGTGAAAGAAAGTTTCTATTGTCAAGTGGTGTTCCTGGTCTATCTTTAGCAGATTTTCTTGTTGCCATTATTCACTCACTACGGTAGCATTTGACCATCCACCATTTCTACCATCTGGATTTACCATCAGGTTATTTGCTTCTTCTTCAGTTTCATAAGTTACTTTTTGGGAAGCATCATCAGACCATCTATTGTCACCTTTGTAATACAAAGTAATTGAAGAATCAACAAGGGCGGGTTTAGTAATGTAATATGCCATGGTGTGTTTTTTAACTATTTATTCGTTAGCATAAAAAAAGGACCCCGAAGGGTCCTTGATTAACTCTTGTGAGTATTGATCACATGAGGTTCTTAACTGCAACTCTTCTGTAGTAGCGGTTGCTGTTAACACGAAGACGACCTGCGCCAACGGTGGTTCCTTCAGCGAATGGGTTTGCGACCATGCCGTAGCGGGTCTTAAAGCCAATCTTGGGCTGGAAGGTGTTCTCGCCAACGGCACGAACCATCTGAAGAGGAACGTATGGGCAATAGAACAGACCTGCGTCATAAGGTGAAGAACCCTTATAACCGACAACGTAGTACTGGTTGCCTGCGCTTGCGTTACCTGAGGTCAGGTTTGCAGAATAAGGATCGATATAAACACGATACTTACCTTGCAGAACACCAGCGAAGGTGTTACCAGTGTCATCAACGTTCAGGTTAGCGTTGAGTGCTGGGGTGTAATCCAGAACGCCAGCCATGGTGAGGGCGGAAGCAACGTCTGCGGAGCAGAGGATCATGTTGCCCTTTCCTCTACGAGTGCGCTGTGCAATTGCGTTAGCATCGCGCTCGATTTGGAACAGGAGACCCTTGAACTTCTCAACCGACCAACGACCATTGGAGTCGATGTCAAGGTCGAAGATACCAGCAGTAGCGGTGTTAGAAACAGCACCTTGCTCAGCAACCTTATAGACGGTTCTGATGACTTCACGGTTGATCTCAGCCAGAATCTCAGAAGAGAGAATGTTGGCGAGTTCCGCTTCAGCATTCAGACCATGGATTGCCTTGAGGTCCTGTGCCAGTTCCAGGGAGTACTCTGCTTTGAGTGCTCTTGACTTTGCGGTAACGGTGACTTTCTCGATCGAGAAAGCCATTTCGTTGAAGGCGTCATTGGAAGTACCGAGATCTTCAGCGTCGTCGGTACGCATACCCTGACCAACGTTATAACCGGTTGAAGAAGCGGTTGCAACGGGGTTGAGGGCAGATGGGTTGCTACCTGCTTGTGCGGTAGTACCCAGACCAGCAGCAGCATCAGAGAAGCCATTAGTCAGATCGAATCCTTCGTTCTGACCAGAGAATGCGGTATCTGCTTCGTCGAACAGAGCCTCCGTACCACCCTGAGTGCTGTACTTGGAGCGCATTGCGAAGATCAGTCCAGTAGGACCAGACATTGGCTGAACGCCAGCCAGGTCATAAGCGACCAGGTTAGGCATTGAGCGACGGATCAGGGAGATCAGAACAGGGTCGAAACCTGCAACTGTCTGACCACCTGAGGAGGTGTATCCACCATTACCAACAGAGTTGGTAGGTTGTTCTGCAATCATGCCGCCGTGCTCAAAGGCGACTTGCTCTTGCATGAATCTTTCTTGGTTTTCCAGCAGGACGGCGGTTACCGCTCTACGATGGGGATCTGAGATTTTGTCAAGACCCTCATAGTTGAGGAGAGGTGCCCACTTTTCCTGCAGATGCTCTGATTGGAACATTTGCGTGTACCTGTAAAGTTTACGTTTGATTTAATAAATTCAGTTTGCTAAGGTCGAACCCAGCGTTCTCAAGTATGCAGCCATAGAACCTGTGTATGACTCAGGCGCTGCGTTGTCTACACCCTCGGAAAGGGTTTCGGTTTTAGCAGCCGCAGACTCTTTCTTGGAAGCGAAATACGATTCCTTCAGAGTTTCCAGCTTCTCACGATATGTTTCTTCACTTTCAAACTCTACACTTTCGGCAAGTGAAGCGAGCTTCTCTTTCTGAGTCTGTGCAAGACCTTCAGAGACTTGATCTAAAACCCCATCAGCAACCGACTCTGCGAGACGCTTGTTAAGGGAGATGTTCTTCTCAATTTGCTCGTTGAGTTTTGTCTCCATTTCATCAAGTTTGTTTACCATGCTCTCAACAACATCATATTTTTCGTCAGGGATTGAAACATAATGCTCTTCAAAAAGACTTCTCATTCCATGCAGGAATGATTCGGTCATCTCGGTCTTGAGTGCATGTTCAATGACCAGTGCGTTCTCAGTGAACCACTCGTCTGAAACATACTCAAGATAAGAATCAACTCGCTCTGCGAGTTCTTCTTTTGCTTCAGCAACTTGCTCTTCGAGTTTAGCAGCGTACTGCGCCTCAAGAGATTCTTTTACTTCAGCAACCTTGGACTTAAGCGCGGCCTCAAAAATAATTTTGGCCTTCTCTCTGAATTGCTCAGAGAGTTCTTCGCCGCCAAGAAGTGCATTGACATCTTCTTCGATATCAACTTCGTCTTCTTGAACTTCTTCTTCTACTACTTCGTCAACGATCTCTTGATCTTCCTCAATCATTTCTTCATCATCGAGGATTTCGTCTTCCTTAATGCCTTTCATGGGTTCTGCTGCTTTTGCTCCTTTGTTGACAACATCCTTAACACCCTTGAGGGTAGCACCAGGAGTGTTCAGCTTTGCTGAATCATCGTCTGGTCTATAGTTATCGGGGGTAGGACCACCGAGATCTTCGTAGGAACCCGCGACTGAAGTATCCATTGCTTCTGCTGGTTTCGCTCCGGCATTGACAGCAGTCTTGGATTGCTTTGTGCCTACTTCCATTTCTTGTAATTGTTTACCACGAGACATTTGAACGCTCCGATTATCCTGGATTAAAATCTATATTTATTTATAAATTAAAATATTTTATGTATAGTAATCAAATACTATTCAGAAAATCATTGAACAGATTCAGTTTCTGTTCATCAAGTCTTTTTTGATCAACTAAAGTGTTGATTCTCTTGTATGTTTTTTGTGCATACTTCTCACGAAGAATGCCACCATCCCATACCCACTCTTTTCCTTCCATGATACCTTCAACGAAAGCATCAGGAGCGGAAGGATCAGCAACGATATCAGCAGCAGTTGCTAACATGAAGTCGTCACCAACAACATTGATTCCCTCTCTTGTCATTTTGAGTGAACCAATACCACGAGAAGAAACACCCAACTTAACACCTTCATCAATCAGATTCTTAGCAATTCTACCCATTGGGGTGTCAAGAATCTTTGCTTTTCCGATAAAGTTTGAACCGCTTTCTCTCAAAGAAACAATCTTATGAGAAACACGATCAAGGTTAACAGTGGGTCCATCGGGGTGACCTAATTCTCCAAGTGCTCTTCCTGCTACAACGTGATTTTCGTTATAGCGAGAAACTTCACGGCGGAGAGTCTCCATGGGATACATACGACCATTACGGTTCTTAATGTTACCCTGGAGGAAAACTCCCTCAATGTACAGCGACTGTTTACCGTTGCGTTCTTCAACGATAAAATCAACTGTTTCGATTTCTTCTCTGATAAGTTTCATTGGTTTTAAGCGGTGACTCCTACTCTTGCAACTTTAATGGTTGCGCTGCCGATATAATAAATTGAATCTTCTGGATGCTTCTCAATTGTTTCAACAGAACCATCTTTAATAGTGATAGATCCAATACCAGAATAATTAGCATCCTGTACAAATAAAACTGCTGCAGCGCCAGAATTGTTGTAAATTCTAACAAATCTTGCAGAATCAACGGTCGTTGAGTTACCAATGCCCGTAGCTAATTGTTGTTCACCAGCAGAAATGATTATCCTTGACATTGTTACACAGAATTTTTATTTATTTATAATTATCACACACCATCATCGGTGTACTCAAGATCCTCATCCTCTGCATTTGGATCGCCAAAAGTTTGTGACGCTACATAAGGACGGAAAGCATCAATCTTCTCTGCAGATTTTGCAAAGAGGAGTTCTTTAATCTTGTCACTGATCTGAGAGGGTGACTCATCAGTTGTGATCATATCTAAAAGGTCATCCATTTAAGTGTATTATGTACAACTAAAAGGTATTTATATCTCTCCGCCTTTGGGGAGTTCTGGTGCCTCAGCTGCAGACCCATCTATTTCTGGTTCCATGACTGGAGCACCCAAATCCATTCCTGCAGCTGAGTCTAAAGGCATACCAGTTTCTGGATCAACTGGTGCATTTGGATCGGGAATAATGCCTTTTTTGATTTCATCCTCAATCAACTTATCTTGCTCCAGAATCTCAATATCAGTCTGACGAAGAATCTTACGTCTTACATAATCCTGAGAGTAATATTTGCCAATGTATGGTTCTGCAGTTTGAGCAAGAGTCAGTCTTTCGTTGAGAAGTTCTGCTTCTTTCAATTCGGAGAAGTGATTGTCATAAAGGAAATCATATTGAATGTGCTCACTCATGACTTCCCAATCTTCAGGAGTGATAATATTTTTCAGAATAAGTTGAGTCTTCAGCATGTCATTAAACATATTGGAGAATCTCTTTCTCAAACGACCAACAAACTTGGTGAACTTGAGTTCGTCTCTCAGGATTTCAGAAGATCTACCCAGATTAAATCCACCTTCTCCGTCCATTCTGCTTGGCGGTACATTAAGGGACCTGTAAAGTTTCTTTTTAAAATATTCAATGTCTGTGATTTCTCCCAAGTTTTGACCGCCAGGAAGAGTAGAAATTTCAGTTCCACGTCCTCCCTCTCTTCTTGGCAGCCAGAAATCTTCAAGCATAGCCATGTATTTTTTGTCATCACGGATTTCTCCAGTGTCTGCATTATAAACTAACTTATTGCGATAACGCATCATAACATCACGAAGATATTGTTCTGCCTTTACCTTAGGAAGATTGCCAACATCAATATAGAAAATTCTACGCTCAGGTGCTCTTGACAATCTGTAGATAACAAGAGAATCCTCAATCATACGAAGTTGATTGAGTGACTTGATTGCTTTGTGAAGATATGAGAGTGTCGTTCCTTTGTTTCTATCTACAAGACCAGAAGTGCAATATGTGATTGCATCCTTTGCAATCTTGATTCCATTACTCGCACCAGTTGCTGCTGGATTTCCAGTTGGATATTGCGATTTTGGGTTATAAATGAAATACTCTTCGATTTCTGGGAAGTCATAATCCATAGGATTATCACTTCTCAATTTTTGAAAAACGTTATTATTCCTATCTCCAGGTTTTTTCTTTTCTTGTCTGATATAACGCATCTTCATTGCGTCAATATAACGCAATTCTTGAATACCTTCTTGTGGATTTTTTAAATCGATTACTTTATGATAATAAATTCGACCATCAATATACCAGTTACGATAAATCTCGTGTGCTTTTTTATCAAAATCTAAAAGATCAAGAATATATTTAAACTCTTTACGAATCTTATTTTTAATACCATCGCTTGCATTTAGATTTGACAGTTCAATTTCTACAGGACTGTCATTGCTATCCGAAACGATGGCCTCATTTACAATATCTTCAATAGCACTATCTGCTTCAGGGTGCAGTGCCATCTCACGATAACGCTTGATAAGATCAAACTCAGTTCTAAATACGCCCTCAATATCTACATAAGATCCAAAAAAACCACTACTCGCGTAATGGTCAACCCCGTCCTCATTGTTGGGAGGAACGGGGGAGACTGCTGACGGAGAAAGTGGTTCAGTGTCCTCAATTGAGAACCCAAATAATTTGGACATGATTTATTTTCTAAGTATTCCTACGACTATTTATTAGCCGTTACGAGTCGCGTTTCCGCCACCTACTGAAGGTGCAAGAATATTGAATGACTGAACTTGGAATTCTACAGTGAATTCTTCAATTGTATCGGTGCTATCGTAGGAAAGATCAATCTGAGATACGCTTGTTGGGAAAATATCAACAAACTCATACTCAGCAAGAACAGCATTGCTGCTTCCTGCATTGTCTCTGCTGCTTGGAGTAGATCCTCTACCTAACTGATAAACTTTTGCGTTTACCATGTATGCAGATGGATCAGTTGCTCCAAGGTTGTTAGAGAGTTTAGCGATTTGCTCCGACCACTCCTCAAATGCTCTTCTCAGTCTGAAGTCTTCATCGTTGATGACGGTGATTGTCCATGCATCAACAGTTCTATCTCCAGCAACTTTAAAGGTACGACCTCTAAAGGGAACATCGATTGAAGCGATATTTTGTGCAGGCAGGTTTGCTGCCTTACACATAAACTTGAAGATATCCGCATCCCAACCACCGACGCTGGCTGGGAGAGTTGTCAGTTCAACTTCAAACAGATTGGGGCGGGCACCGCCGCCAATCAGTTTTGATTTAAAATCGGAAATCGTTTGATTTGGTCTGGATGTTGCCATTGGTTTATCCTCCTGGGGTTATTTAGCGATATCTGATCAAACTCTACCTGCTACTTCTTCAAAACTTACCCCAGTACGGGTAGCAACGAAGGAGAGGGTAATGTAGTTAATAGACTTCGCGGGTTTCAGGAAGATGTCTGCCCTGAATTCATTATTATCAATAATGTCAGGAGTGTTGTTGGTGGTATCACAAACAACCAGGAATCCGTAGAGTCCTCTCTTTGCCTGAACATCGCGGAGATATGGTTCAACGATGTTTCTGAAGTTTGCTCTTGTTAACTCATCATTGAGTTCGAAGAGTTGTGCTTCTGCTGCTCTTTCAAGTGCCTGCTCAATTGTGAGGAACAAGCGACGGACGTTGATTCTATCGAATGCAGATGCATAGGAGAGTGCAGTCTTATCACCGAAGAGAACTGTTCCGACACCTGGTTTAGTGATAACGGAGTTGATTCTCAGAGGATAGAGTTTGTCTCTTTGTGCCTTGGTTGGGTTGTATGCAAGTTTGATTGCGTTGTTAATAACACCGCGTTGCTCACCTGCGGGCGAGAACCAAGGATATGCTTCGATCGATGTGCGAACCATCAATCCAGCAACGTCTGCGTTGGTTGGAATATAACGGAACTTATTGTTGAAACGATCATAAGTGAACTTATAACCAGTATCAAACACTGCATAAGATGAAGAATTGAGAACCGAGAAATATTGAACCAGGTTATCAGTTTGAGTGGTTGTGTTGGTTACATTAACCAAGTTTGCTCTGTGAGGACCAACGACAGCCATGCAATCCTTTCTTCCTTCTGCAAGAGAAATCAGATAGTTTGCTTTTGCCTGAGAGTCTGCCTCTGCACCCAAACCAGGACCCATAATCAGGTAATCAACAGCAACTTCATCTTTGTTTTCGAAGAGTTGATATGAGGTTTGCAGATTGCCCAGTGAAGTGGTCATTCCGCCATTATCTCCAGTAGCAGGAATTCCGCCACTGTAGTCCTTACCGCCACCTAATTGGTAAGTTACGTTACCGACTGCACTAAATCTTATGTCTTGTGCATTTTGTCCCCAGAGTCCATCTGAAGTGGTTAATGGGGTGAAGGAGAGTGATTTAGTTCCAGAGACAGAAGTAAATCCAACTGCTCTTGGTGCAGTACCGTGATGATCATCTGCTGCGCTTGATGGATTTCCGCCAGCATAGATATTTGCTGAGAAATCTGCAAGATACTGTTCGTACCAGATCTTCTGAGGAGCATTTACATTTGAAACTGCATCAACTGCCTTAGAAAGACCCAGGTGTCTCTCAAGAATGTTACCTTGAATTCCACTAATGGTTCCTTCGTCATCAACAACAACAACGTGGATTGCGTCACCAGCACCATTTCTGTTTGTCGAATAGATATTAGAAACTGGTTTTGGTGCAAGAGACTTCCAGTAGACTGTGCTGTTTCTCAGTCCAAGGGTTTGTTCGTCATACCAATCAACAACACTTGTTGCGCTGAGGGTATTTCCTACGTTGATACCTTCACTATTGACTCCAGAGGAGTTGACGAAGTATAATTCGTCGCTTGCTGCAAAAGATGCACCTCTGTTTGCTTCAGAGTAAGTAACTCTTGTTTCTGTAGCTCCGCCGCCGACTGTTTCTACACGAGAAACAATCTTGACATCGAAGGAACTTGCTCCACCATCAGCATCGGTCGTGATACCAGTGATGATTCCTTTCAGATATCCAACAAATGCGGTTGTGGTTCCAAGACCAGCAATGGTAGCGTTGATTCCAGTAGTAACACCGAAACCGATTTCAAGACCAGATTGTGAAGGTGCAGTGGTTCCGATTCCGATTGTCTGGTCAGCAAGATCGTCGATTGTGCAGACCTTCAGACCGTTTGCCCAAGAACCAGGGTTCTTTGCGGCATAGTTATAGTTTGTAGCTTCAGTATAGTTGTTAATGTAGTCGTCGTAGTTCTTGATCTTAAGAGTTGTGGTGCTTGCGATACCTACGCCAGCATTTGCGTTCTTAAGGTTGTCTCCATCAGTTCTAACTACCTTCAGAACTCCACCATATGAGAGGAAGGATGAAGCACTCATCCAATACTCATATTGCGAATCCGTTGAAAGTGGCTTACCGAAAACTCCGATAAGGTCTTGCTCAGTAGTTACGTCAATAGGATCATTGACAGGTCCAATTGGGAAAGGTCCCGCAATTGCACCAATGTTGTCCAGTACATTCTCAGCTCTTCCTACTGTTAAGTCAACCTCCCTTACCAGTACTCCAGGAGATAATTGAGGAGTCGCCATGTTTTTCTCCGTGATCTCAGTTTATCTGAAAATATTTATTAAAACCTATGTTTTCATGGGGGAAATGTGACGTGAACTACCAATCTGGATATTCCCATTTGTCAAAGATTCCAGATGTAATTCTACTAACCACAATTCTTTTGATAGTACAATCTTTACACTCATATGAATAAGACGATGCGACAGCGCCTCTGTCTTTTCTTGTTCTATAGAAATCTTCTACTAAATTTTTTATTTCTCCACACACTCTACACTTCCTGTCTTGCAGAAGAAGATGACCGAGTTTTATTTGACCATCCAAATCCATTACATATACTCCCACATATAAGATCTATCACCATACTCATCAGTAAACCATCTATCCCCATCACTATCAACAAATGATGAATCATCAAGACCATCACTTAAGAATCCAAAAGGAGCCATATCTTGTTCAATCTGATTTTTTTGTTCCTCATACAATCTTTTTCTTACGTCCTGATCAGTCAGTTCTTTAAAATAGTCCTGTGCGACCAACCAGGCATAGATAACCAAACACATTGCCAAGTCATCGTTGCAACCTTCTTCTGCTTCAAAAGAATTATGCTTTGAAATAAAAGTAGTCAATTCAGAAATAATCTCATAGTCATTAAATATGAGTTTATCTTCCTCAATCATTGTTTTGAGGTTGAGAGATCCGACTTTTTTGACAGTCTTACTCATCTTGACACCAAGTTGAGTTTTCTTGCCAGAGAATCCCTGTCCTACAATCTGACCTGCTCTACCTCTCATAGAACACATGAGCAAGTTTTGGTATTCAAGATCATATTGGAGAATGCTGGCTACCTGATCTCCAATATCATTAACTTCACATAAAATGAATGCATTGTTATAATTTTTTGAAACATCGTAAATGATGTTTGGAAACAGCATCGGTTTTATTTCATTGTTTCTATACTTCGCCACAACTCTGTGTGGAAACTGAGTTATATCAACAACCACAAATGCAGAATAGTCTTCTCCAACACCCCTTGCAACGTCAACAGTACAAACATAATCATGATTTTCTATCGGAGACTCATATACATCAAGTCCAGCACTTCTTTGTATAGGATTATCGTATATTAAAGTTCTTAGTTTACTTGGAGCAATCAGAGTATCGATAGATCCAAGAAATTCGCACTCAAATTCAACTTTGAACTGAGCTTCAGATGTGTTTGCAATGGTTGTCTCTTTCCACTTTTCATCTCTTCCTGGAACTTCACTCCAATGAACATCTGTGGGAATATATTCGTTCTTTTTCTTCTCCGCATCGTGCCACATGCGGTAGAAGTGATTCATTCCGTGTGGTGTCGAGACGATAATAACCTTCGTATTTTTACCAGAAGTAATAGTAGGATAAACAGAGGCAAAAAACGAATCAGCAACATGATTTGGAACGAATGCAAATTCATCCAAAAAGAGAATATTGAATGACATGCCTCGGACAGCACTTGCAGAAGTTGAAGCAGCAAGAATTTTAGACCCATTTTCTAACTCCAATGAACCTTTGTTCCAAGCAATGATACCCTGTTGCATCCACTTTGGTAGGTTTTCATATGCAGTTTGAAGTCTTCCAAGAAGTTCTCTTGCAGTGGCTGCTTTGTTTGCAAGAATACCAATGTTTACACTGTCATTAAAAACAGCATAGTGCAATAGGTAAGATACCACAGTCGTGGACTTTCCTGTCTGACGTGGCATCTTACAGATATTGAATCTGTTATTATGGAAATTATTGATTAATCTTTCTTGGAAATGATAAGGATGAAATTGAGTCAGACCCTCATCCAGAGAAACGATCTTAATATAATTGTTAGCAAAATAAACAGGATCGTCTTTACATTTCATAAACTCAAGAATCTGTTCTTGAGTAAATTCAATAGGAGTATTTGCTTTTTTTAGATTCGGATTACCAAGATATACATTATCACTCATAAAAAATTACCTTTGTTCAATCCAGTTAAGTACCGCAAGTGCTGCTTTGTTTGTGTTGGGAGATGCACAGGCAAGAGTGTAAGTATCACTGATTGTACCAATACCAGTTCTTCCAAGTTGCAGTGCTGCTGTATCATCAACATTAACCAGAGAGGCACCACCAGAAATCGTAAATCCTGAAAGAAGTGCTTGGCCTCCAGTGAGTGCAGTTGCTGTAGTATCATATTGCATAAAGGAGTTTGGATCTGGATGGTCTGTCCAACTCGCACCAGTCAAAGTTGCATTCTCAAAAAGTCTCCAATAAACATTCGTGTTATCGTTCGTTACTGCCTGCAGAGATCTCAGTAACATAACTGCCTGAAGTGCGGATGACTTAAGACGCAAACTGACGATTGGATAAAAAGTGTTTGCGTCAGTCATCGTTGTTCCAGTGATGTCATTTGAGACACTCAACAAAGTACCAAGTTTTTCTGGTTCACCTTCTTGGATCAGAGAGTTAGAGCCCTGATAAAGATAATGAGTTCCAGCAACACCAGTTACATTCTCAATCTCACAACGAATTGGAAGGAATGGACTTCTACACCAAACTAAATCATTGACATTTGAGTTCTCAAATTCATGGCTAACAATAGTCTCATTTTTCATTAACCAATTAAATGTTACACCACCTGCACCATACCATTCATAGTTAATGGAAATCATCTGCTGTTTTGTAGCATCAGCAGTTACACCAGTGTATCCATTACCATCAAACTTTTCACCATTCCAGTTTTCTCTGGTTACTCTTGTTTCTGTAGTGATACCAGTTGCACTGCTGCGAATTACATAAGAATATGTGCCACCATCATCCTCAAAGAAAGCACCATCAGTCTCATTAAACAATCCGAATCTTCTGCGAATACCGACTTGTGGTGCTTCCAGACGAATTGCAAATGCAAGAGTTGCTGGTCTACCAGGAATGTATCTCATTACCTGTTTAGTCTGTCTGACAACTCTACTACCAGCAGTAGATCCAACTTCCATAACCACATTACTGGAAGCGGTATTATGAGTAGCAGTTGCAACACCAGTGATTCTCTCATCCCAAACATCAGTCTCCTTACCATACTGGAAAGTATTGAAGAAAACTGTTTGGAAAGGAGCAACCTTTAGTCTGTTATTGTCAGAAAACTG
>Ga0208795_1001190_pt1 | contig 11980 bp, 11 predicted proteins | sample CB_VirMetaG_6_FD_184541 | JGI IMG/M metagenome (GOLD analysis project Ga0208795, IMG submission 184541) | Freshwater to marine saline gradient viral communities from Chesapeake Bay - CB_1508_2 Viral MetaG (SPAdes) (version 4) | ecosystem: Environmental > Aquatic > Marine > Coastal | place: USA... | reverse complement strand
TCCGGCTCACTTTATGAAAAAGTACTGTCACATTCAACACCCACAACGTGGCCGTGTTATTTTTAATCTGTATCCTTTCCAAGAAAAAACATTACGTTTATTTAGAGATAATCCATATTCAATTGTATTAAAATCTCGTCAGTTAGGTATATCAACTCTAGCCGCAGGTTATTCTTTATGGTTGATGTTATTTTTTAAAGACAAAAACGTACTCTGTATTGCAACAAAGCAAGAAACAGCTAAAAACATGGTTACGAAGGTTAAGTTTATGTATGATAACTTACCCTCATGGCTAAAAATACCAGCAGACGAAAACAACAAATTAACACTTAGATTAAGTAACGGATCTCAAATCAAAGCAACATCAGCATCAAGTGATGCTGGTCGATCAGAAGCCGTTTCTTTGTTGATCGTGGATGAGGCCGCGTTCATTGAGCAAATTGGTGAAATTTGGGCCTCAGCTCAACAAACACTTGCTACTGGTGGTGGTGCTATTGTGTTATCTACTCCATATGGTACAGGTAACTGGTTCCACCAAACCTGGGTATCTGCTGAAAATGCTGAAAACGATTTCTTACCAATTAAATTACCTTGGTATGTTCACCCTGAACGAGATGAATCTTGGAGAAAAAGACAAGATGAATTATTGGGTGATCCTAGAATGGCAGCCCAAGAATGTGATTGTGATTTCAGCACATCAGGGGATGTTGTATTTTATTCTGAATGGATTGAATTTTTAAAAGAAACTACAATTAAGGATCCCTTAGAAAGACGAGGTGCAGATCAAAACTTATGGGTGTGGGAAGCTGCCGATTATTCCCGTGAATATATGATTACCGCAGACGTTGCTCGTGGTGATGGTAAAGATTTTTCCGCAGCTCATGTAATTGATATTGCAACAAATACCCAAGTGGCTGAATATAGAGGTCAAATGTCCCCTAAAGAATTTGGATATTTCTTAGTTGGTTTAGGTTCGGAATACAACAACGCAATGTTGGTTGTAGAGAACGCTTCGATTGGTTGGGCAACCTTAGATTCAATTATTGAAAGAGGATATCGTAATTTATACCAATCCCCCAAATCAGATCAATTAACAGCAGATTCCTATTTAAAAATATTCGAAGGCAACTCAGATATGACCCCTGGATTTACAATGTCGATGAGAACAAGACCATTGGTTGTAAATAAATTTAGAGAGTATGTTGGTGATCGTTCTGTAACAATTCAATCAAAACGACTGTTAGAGGAAATGAAAGTGTTTGTTTGGAAAAATGGCAGACCCGAAGCTCAAACAGGATACAACGATGACTTAGTAATGGCCTTTGGTGTTGCTATGTTCTTAAGAGATACTTCTCTAAAATTCCAGCAACATTCTCACGATATGACTCGAGCTGCCCTTGGCAATATGGGGAAAAGTTCGTATACTGGCGGTTACTCAGGGAATATGACCAAAAATCCATATCAAATCGAAAATCCATATGGAGGAAAAGAGGACATTACTTGGCTTCTCTGATATTTATAAGATATAATTAGATACAAATGGCTGATACTAGATTATTTACCCGATTACAACGCTTATTCTCGACTGATGTTATCATCAGGAACCAAGGGGGTAATCAGTTAAAAGTAATGGACGTTGACTCAATTCAACGTTCAGGAGATATTGCAACCAATTCGTTAATGGACAGATATAATCGTTTATACTCTCCAGCAGCGTCTTCACTTTTTGGACAACAATTAAGTATCAACTATCAATACTTACGTACTATGATCTATTCAGATTATGACGTAATGGATAATGATGCAATTATTGCTTCTGCTCTTGATATTATCTCTGAAGAAAGTACTTTAAGAAACGATATGGGTGAGGTGCTTCAAATTAGAAGCTCCGACGAAAATATTCAACAAATTCTTTACAACTTGTTTTATGATGTATTGAACGTTGAGTTTAACTTATGGTCTTGGATTCGCCAAATGTGTAAATACGGGGATTTCTTCTTGAAGTTAGAGATTGCTGAAAAATATGGTGTTTATAATGTAGTTCCATTTACAGCTTATCATATTGAAAGACAAGAAAACTACGATCCCGAACATCCTAATTCTGTAAGATTTAGATATTCACCTGAAGGTGTTTACAGTGGAGGTTCAGGTTATTATGGTGTTCCTAACACATACGATAAAAACGATAGAGATTCTGTTTATTTCGATAACTATGAAATGGCCCACTTTAGATTATTAACAGATGTTAACTATCTTCCTTATGGACGTTCTTATATCGAACCAGCTCGTAAAATCTTTAAACAATATACGTTAATGGAAGACGCTATGTTGATCCATAGAATTGTACGTAGCCCAGACCGTCGTATCTTTAAAATTAATGTTGGTTCTATTCCACCAAATGAAGTAGAAAACTTCATGCAGAAAACCATCAGTACTATGAAACGTACTCCGTTAATGGATCCTCAAACAGGTGAATACAACTTAAAGTACAACATGCAAAACCTTATGGAAGACTATTACTTACCTGTTCGTGGAAACGATACAACTACAGGTATTGAAAATCTTCCTGGATTACAATATACTGCTATTGAAGACGTAACTTATTTACGTGATAAATTATTTGCTGCTCTTAAAGTGCCTAAAGCATTTATGGGTTACGAGAAAGATTTAACAGGTAAAGCCACATTAGCAGCCGAAGATATTCGCTTTGCTCGTACAATCGATCGTCTTCAACGTATTGTATTATCTGAATTATATAAAATCGCTTTAGTACACTTGTATACACAAGGTTATACTGAAGAAGGTTTAACAAACTTCGAATTGTCTCTTACAACTCCATCTATCATCTACGATCAGGAAAAGATTGCCTTGATGAAAGAAAAAATGGACTTGGCTTCAGCAATGGCTGAGAGTAAATTAATCTCTACAGATTGGATTTATGAAAACATCTTCCACTTTAGCCAGGATCAGTACGAGGAAATGAGAGACTTAGTTGTACAAGATCAAAAACGTAAATTCCGTATTACCCAAATTGAAGCTGAAGGTAATGACCCTATTGTAACAGGTAAATCATATGGCACACCACATGATCTAGCTAACTTATATGGTAGAGGAAGATATGAAGATGCTTCTGTTCCCGATGGTTATGATGAAAAAGCACCTTTAGGTCGTCCTGAAGAAAAAGTATCTGATAGAAATACTCAAGATGATAATTTTGGTAAAGACAGATTAGGAGCTAGAGGAATGAAAAAAGATGATAACGAATCCGACTCAATTAAAGTACAATATAAAGGCGGTTCTCCATTAGCTTTAGAAGCTAAATTAAAAAATCGTGCTTTATTTGAATCTTTAAATAAAAAATTAAGTTTAACAAACGAGGGAGAATCGCTATTAGATGAATCAAATATTAAGGAGTGAAAATCCTTATATATTTATAACAAAACCTATTGGGAATGAATATTAAACATTCGAAGTATAAAAATACGGGTATTCTCTTTGAATTACTAGTTCGCCAAATAACGGCGGATACTTTGTCTGGAAAAACATCCAAGGCAGCTAGCATTTTGAAGAAATTCTTTGTAAAAACCGAATTAGGTAAAGAATACAAATTGTATGAAACTTTACTTAAAAATACTTCTATAACAGAAGGAAAAGCAGAAATTGTAATTAATACTATTATTGAATCTTCTAGATCTTTAAACAGAGGTACTTTAAGAAGACAAAAATATAACTTGATCAACGAAATCAAGAAACATTATAATTTAGATGAGTTCTTTAAAACTCAATTACCCCATTATAAGGCACAAGCTGCTCTTTATACGCTAATCGAAATTTATAATAGCGATCAGCTATCAAACCCTGATCAAATTATTAATAATAAAGTCGTTCTCTTAGAACAATTAACCACTACCCCAGTTAGCAAAGAAAAAGTAAAAGAAGATCTTATTGAAGAATTTAGTTCATACGATAAAGATCTTCGCATTTTAACTTATAAAGTTTTATTAGAAAAATTCAATGAAAAATATACTTCATTGAGTGATATGCAAAAAGAAATTCTTAAGGAATTCATTACATCTGTAGATAACACTCCTCGTTTAAAAGAATTCTACAATAATAAAATTGAAGAAATCAAAACTAGATTAAATAAATTAACTGAGGATGTAAAGGATAAAGCAATTCAAATTAAGTTAACTGAGGTAAATAATTTATTAAAACCACTAGGAAAAACATCTAGTGTGGGAAATGACGATTTAGTCAATCTACTTCAATATTGTGAACTTTTAGAAGAATTGCACTCTACAAATGGCTAATTACAGATATACCTTAAAAGAAGTTAAAAAACCTAACAACGTAGACCCTGCTCTGATCAAGCGTATTGAATCTAGGTATGGGGATATTGATATGACTAATGACTTCTTTGACGATGAACTACAGACTTATTTTAAAACTGATTCAATTGATAAAGAAACAGGTAAAATTAGTCATAGAGTAATTAAATTAGCTTCATTTGGTGATGGTCTTCAAAAAATGTCTCAAGCCGTACTAGCATTAAAAGATCTATTAGGCACAGACGAAGGTAGAAGTGATGATAAAATTAGATCAATAGCTGATGAGTTAAAAAAGGTATTTAACCAATACAGAACTCACTTACGTAAAAACTACCCTGACCAATATAACCAAATTAAATCAGCTTTAGAGGAAATCTCAGGTACGGCTTCAGGTGGTGAATATGCAACTCCATTTGCATTTAACCCTAACAAAAAAGCAGATGGTGCCGCAGTAAATTACTATTACAAATTAGGATTTAAAAAAGCTCCTAAACCTAGATCATCTAAAACTATTGATATTATTCCTCGTAATAAAGGAACTGAACCTTTAAATGAGGTAGAAACACAAGATTTAGAAAGCTATATTGCTGCTTTAGGAGTTGAAAGCCCTAACCTTAAAAAACACATCACAGATCGTTTATTAGGGTTTGATAAAATTGAAGACAAGTTAAACGAATTAGTTCCTTTATTAGGTGATGCTAAAAATAAAACAATGGATTATTACAAGCAAAACCCCGATTTTAAGGTATTATATTCAACGGATTTGGCTGTAGATTATTTGGATGATATGATCCAAATGTTTAAAGAGAAAAAATAATGGCAACGTATAATTTCAATATTACTGCTAGTAGAGTAACCCAATCAGCTGATATTGCTGCGGGTGAATCTACTGTATTTTCTCTTACTAACGATTTATCAATGGATGCTTACTTTACATTAGAAACTATTCCTAATTATGAAGGTAAGTATGATACAAGTTCAAAGAAAAACACTTCGGGTTCATTTACCTTAGGTTCAGGTTTACGAGAATTAATTCAAAACGACTATATTGCTTCTGTAATTGTAGCTCCTGGTGGGGGAGATTTAACATTTGTTCCCGCAATTGCTATTACAGGATCAACTTTAGATTTAAGAGGTATTGGAGCATAAAAATTATATATTTATAACGTGATGAAAACACTACAACAGCAATACAATTTAATTAAAGAAGGTAAAGGCGACAAAAACTTCTTTATGAGACAGGCGCTCAGACAGTTCCCTGAGTGGATTACTGTTAATAATACATTTGAACAAACAGTAAGTATCTTAAAAGGTAAAAGTATTATTTCTGAAGGTGCTGGAGGCGTTGTTACTAACAGTGGAAGAAAAGATTGGTTTAAAATCTTTGAAGCTGAAGTAAAAGCAATGGCTAAAGAAACTGATAAAGAAATCGTTGATCTTGAAACTAAAGACTACGATTATAAAAACGAAAAAAACATTGATAACTTATACGGCCAATCATTCCTGTTAGGATATATCGCCGAAATGGATGATCCTAAAAACGCTGATAAAACTGTGGCTCAAATTAAAGATATCGTAGCTAAAAACATGGCTAAAGATGCTAATTTCTATTCTAAAGAAGCTATGTTTTCAGTTAAAGGTATCAAAGGTGAACAATTAGATACTCCTAAAGATCCAACAGGCAAACATAAATCAAGCGGCTACGGCAACATGTAAGATGAAACAAGTCCTAATCGAAACTAGAGCATTTAACACATCACCAATGCAATTATTGGAGATGAAAGCCCCATCGGGTAATCCTTTGGTTGAGGGTATTTTAGCAACTGCCGAAGTTAAGAATGGTAACGGACGTTACTATTCAAAAGATTTATGGGAAAGAGAAATCGATAAGTACAAAGAAGTTGTAAAAGAAAATAGAGCAACAGGTGAATTAGACCACCCAGAATCTTCTATTATCAACCTTAAAAACGTATCCCATATTATCAGAGATTTATGGTGGGATGGAGATCAAGTACTTGGTAAAATTGAAATCTTACCTACAATATCAGGTAACATCTTAAAAGCATTAATTGAAAACAACGTACAAGTAGGTGTTTCATCTCGTGGTATGGGTTCATTAAAGCAAGTAGGTGAAATATTAGAAGTACAAGACGACTTCGAATTATTATGTTGGGACTTTGTTTCAACCCCTTCAAACCCAGGTTCATACATGCACGTAATTAAAGAGGGTTTAGATTTTAGAGCACAAAATAAATATGGTAAGGTAAATCAAATTGTTAGTGAAATTTTATGCGCTAACGGTTCATGCCCTATCATTTAAGAAGCCTGCTACCTTAGGCAAACATCAACCCTCCCCCCCTGGATTAGGTCTGCGAAAGCAGGCCTTTTCCTTTTTTGCGACTTTAAAAAATCCTGATATATGTATAATGGTAATATGCGATCATTATATCGTATTGATAGTTAATAATTCTTATTACGGTTCACGAATAACCGTACTTCCAACACAACTTAATTGAGGAAAAAATGGCAAACAGAGATCTGCTTAAAGAAGCAATCGCTGATGCAAAAGCTGTTAAAGAAACTGCTATTGCTAACGCGAAAGCCGCTTTGGAAGAAGCATTCACTCCTTATCTGAAAGAAAAGTTAGCTGCAAAGTTAGCTGAAATGGACGAGATGGATGAAGCTGAAGACAAAATGGCTGAAGGAATGGACGCCGAAAAAGAGGTTAAAGAAGTTGAGGAAATGGACGAAGCAAAAGAAATGGACGAAGCTAACGACGCTAAAGGATATGAAGGCCAAATGGGCAAGAAAGACTTAGGCGTTAAAGAAGGCGAAGACATGGATGAAGCTGAAGACATGGACGAAATGGATTTAGACGAACTTTTGGCTGAACTCGATGCTGAACTCAATGAATCAAAAGACAAGGAAGAAGGTAAAGAAATGGATGAAGCTCTTGACACAATCAACGACCCAAACACTCCTACAGCAAAAGGCAATATGGCCGAAGTTGAAGAAGAAGAAAGTGAAGAAGTTGAAGTAGATGCTGAAGAGACTGAAGACGAAGAAATTGACCTTGAAGACATGTCAGAAGAGGATTTGAAGAAGTTCATCGAAGACGTAATCGCTGATATGGTCGAAGCTGGCGAATTAGAAGCTGGTGAAGGCATGGAAGGCGAAGAAGAAGGCGAAGAAGGTGAAGAAGGTGAAATGGACATTGAAATGGACATGGACGCTGAAGAAACTGAAATCGCTGAAGAAAAAGAAGAAATGGAAGAAGGTAAAGACGAAATGGATGAAATGAAGAAAGAAATTGAAGAACTTAAAAGAGATCTTCAAGAAGTAAATCTTTTGAACTCTAAATTACTTTACGTAAACAAAATCTTCCGTTCTAAGAACTTGACCGAAAACCAAAAAGCTAAAGTATTAGGTGCATTCGACAGAGCAACTACAGTAGCAGAAGTTAAACTCGTATTTGAGACAATCAGCGAAGGTTTAACTCCTAGTAAAGCTGCTATCAAGGAAAACTTGGGTAGTGCTTCAAAACCAATGGGTGTATCTCCTAAGAAACCTATCTTAGAGGTTAACGATCAATTTGCAAGATGGCAAAAACTTGCAGGTATTAAATAATGTATGTTAAATTTTAATTGATAATTACAATGTCACAAGTAAACCAATTATTAGAATCAGCTGCTGGCTCTTGGAAGTCAATGCAATCTGATGCTGCCAAATTAGCCACTAAGTGGTCTAAGACTGGCTTGTTGGAGGGCTTAAGCAACGTTGAATCTAACAACATGTCTTTGTTGTTGGAAAACCAAGCTAAGCAACTCGTATCTGAGATGAACACCATCTCAACTAACTCAGGATTCACTTCAGGTACTGAAGGTGAGAACTGGGCTGGTATCGCTCTTCCTTTGGTACGTAAAGTATTCGGTACTATCGTAGCTAAGGAATTCGTTTCTGTTCAACCTATGAACTTGCCTTCAGGCCTAGTATTCTTCTTGGATTTCCAGTACGGAAATACTAAGAATCCTTTCGCTGCTGGCGATAGCTTGTACGGTGATCGTAACGCTTCTGGTCAGTATCCTTTCGCTACTCCTTCTCCTGAAGGTGGATTGTACGGTGCTGGTCGTTTTGCTTACTCAACTAACCAATTCTCAAGCTCAATCACATCATCAAATTTCACAATCACTTCAGCTTCTTTCGCTGACATCGATTACAATGCTGGTGCTGCTGGTGCTTCTGATATCTCAGCTTCTATCGCTGCTGGTACTATTAAGAAAGTAGTATTGGCTAATTTCACCGCTTCTCATGCTGCTGCAGCTGATAAGGATGGTGTTAGAGCTTTCATCTTAACTTCAGGTTCAAATGTTTCTGCTGCTGATAACTTACAGTTTGCTACTACTTACGTTGATTCTACTGATACTATTACTTTCTATGTAACAGCATCTACAGTAGAGATTGCTCCTCACTCAGGAGACTATACGTTGTACTACAACAAGTTGACTACTGACATCACTAGAGGCGACTTCGAAGCTTCTTCTTCAGTAGCTGTACCTAACGACTTGAGCGCTTCTCAAATCGTAATCCCTGAAATCAATGTTAAAATGCAGTCTCAAGCAATCACTGCTAAGACTAAGAAATTGAAAGCTGTTTGGACTCCTGAGTTCGCTCAAGACCTTGCTGCTTACCAAAACATTGATGCAGAAGCTGAATTGACTAACATCATGTCTGAGTACATCTCTATGGAAATCGACCTCGAAATCCTTGACATGTTGATCAGCGATGCTGCTGCTGGTACTGAGTACTGGTCTGTTACTTCTAACAAGACTATCGATGGTAATGGTACTGTAGGTACTTCTGGTTACTACAACACTCAAGGTCAGTGGTTCCAGACTTTAGGTACTAAAGTACAAAAGTTGAGCAACAAAATCCACCAGTTAACTCTTCGTGGAGGTGCTAACTTCTTAGTAACTTCTCCTACTGTTGCTACAGTATTGGAATCTATCCCTGGATTCGCTTCTAACAACAACGGTGACGCTGCTCAAGAAGAGTACGCATTCGGTGTACAGAAAGTTGGTACTATCAACAACCGTTACAAAGTTTACAAGAATCCTTACTTCACTGATAACTTGATCTTGATGGGTTACAGAGGAACTCAGTTCTTGGAGACTGGTGCTGTATTTGCTCCTTACATTCCGTTAATCATGACTCCTCTTGTGTACGATCCTGAAACCTTCACTCCTAGAAAAGGTTTGATGACTCGCTACGCTAAGAAGATGTTACGTCCTGAGTACTACGGTAAGATCTATGTTGATGGTTTGAACACTATCTAATAGAACTCTCCTAGAGTAAATTTGAGCCCCGCGAAAGCGGGGCTCTTTTTTATATGTATAATTATGTTTAATATATTTGAAGAAATATCTTGGCCTCAATTTCAACAATTTGAGCATATTAAAAGGTTATCTATAAACGAGCAGGTAACCCAATTTAATATGTACCTACAGGATTTATCTATCGCTAGATTAAACTGGATTCAAGATCAACCTAAAGGAGAAATTGGATCACAACAAGGATTTTTACAACAAGAAAATTTATTTTATATCCTTCAAGAAGATGAAGGTAAAATTATTATAACTTAATATGCCTAATTTACCAATTTCCCAACTTCCTGCAGGTAGTGCTTTAACTGGAACCGAATTATTTGTTATGGTTCAAGATGGTGTAACGCGATATACCACATTAAATTCTTTAAATACTAGTACGACCTCTAATTACGGATTATATAACCAAACAGGTTCTAGTACTCCTGTTACTGGAGTATCTGAAAGCATTGAAACCTCAGGAAGTTTATTAGATGGTGGAGTAGGTACTCTAACTGTTCCTGCTAATGGATTTAAAGCTGGAGATGCTTTTCATGCTAGATTATCTGGTAAAATAACAATATCTAATAACCATACTTTAGATATACATTTTGATTCCGGAGCCACTACTTTAGTAGATACTGGAGCTATTACAATGGCTGGTTCTACTAATAAAAACTGGTCTTTAGAGGTTACATTTGTTATCCAAAACACAGGTTCTGCTGGTACTGCTTCTATTTTATCTTCTGGAGAACTTCAAATTAGAAAAGATGCTTCTGGAGAAGTAATAACAGAAATTTTTAGTGATGTTAATAATACAACATTTGATACTACTATAGATAACACCCTAACTATCGAAGCAATATTAGGAGCATCCTGCGGTCTATCAGAAAATATCTATTCTGAATTATTTATTTTACATAAGATTTATTAATTCTTTCTACTTAGTTAGTTCCCTACTATATGTATAGTAGAACAATAAGTTTAACTAACGTTTTAAAAAATGAAAGAGACCCCAAGTCAGTTACATCTTCAAAGTTATGTAATGAATTTCCCATTTTCGCTCTCAACAGCAGATCCTAACAATATTTGGATGCAAGAGCTGAGCGATGAAGAACTTCAAATCAACAGACCTAAAGCATACAAGCAATTTATGGACTTGTATAATTTTATGGCGGGTCAATCTTTGGTTCATTTACTCCCATCAGAAGGCAATTTTCAAGATCAAGTTTATGTAGCAAATTTAGGTTTGCAATTACCTCACATTAAAGATGAGAATCATATTTTATTATCAAACTTTACATCAGACCCTCGTAAAGGTGAAGAATTGGTTGGTGAGAAATTTTTCCAACAAATGGGTTACAAAACTCACATCTCTCCTTACAAATGGGAAGGTGAAGCTGATATCAAATATCTTTATGATAATGTTTATATTGGGGGTTATGGTATTCGTTCCAATATTAAAACTTACGAGTGGATGGAAGAAAACTTTGATATGAATATTATCAAAGTGGCTATGACAGACGAGTATTTATATCACCTAGATTGCAGTATTTTCGCGTTGAATAACGATCAAACATTAGTTTGCACGGAGTTATTCGATCCGGAAGAGTTACGCGCTATAGAACAACACACTGAAATTATTCCTGTCGACATTGAAGACGCTTTAGGTGGAATGACAAATTCAGTTAGATTAGGAAATATGGTTTTATGTGCTTCGAACATTGCTGAACTGAAAAAAACTCACGAGTACTACGAAGCTGAAAAACACAAAATTGAATCACTAGAAAAGATTTGTTCTGATGCTGGTATGGAACCAGTTATCTTTAATCTTTCAGAATACATGAAATCTGGAGCTATGCTATCTTGTATGGTAATGCATTTGAATAGAGTTGATCATTCTAAATCTTTACTATAATGGCACAAACACTAGAAGATTGGTTAAGCGGAGAGGTTAAAGAGCTCTCTAAACTCCCTGTAGGCGAGCTAAGTAATACTTTCTTTTTTAGAGACCCTCTCCGCCCCAATCATATCGATTGGGAACACTTTTATAGCCCTGCGGATGGGACTATTATATATCAAAAAGTTGTACAACCAGATGAAGCGGTTGTTGAAATTAAAGGATTAAATTACACTTTAAAAGATGTTATGGGCAATGACGAGTATGATAAACCGTCACTAGTAATTGGCATTTTTATGTCGTTTTACGACGTCCATATCAATAGGATTCCCTATGGTGGCGTACTCACATACGAACACTTAGAACCTATTGAATCGACGAATAAACCCATG
>Ga0208795_1001189_pt1 | contig 11987 bp, 12 predicted proteins | sample CB_VirMetaG_6_FD_184541 | JGI IMG/M metagenome (GOLD analysis project Ga0208795, IMG submission 184541) | Freshwater to marine saline gradient viral communities from Chesapeake Bay - CB_1508_2 Viral MetaG (SPAdes) (version 4) | ecosystem: Environmental > Aquatic > Marine > Coastal | place: USA... | reverse complement strand
TTGAGAACTACGACTTTGACATAGGTATCTTTTAGTGACGAAAAGTCATAGTTATTCCAATATTCAAAGTCTGTTTCACCGTCATCATAGATTACCTTATTGAACATTACAAATGGATTTTTCACAAACTCCAGTTCTCTTGTTTCTGTATCAAAGATGTGAAAACCTTTTGAATCATTGTAGTCTGACCAAGTCATTTCATAAGGTGTACCCACATAGGTAACATTACCTTGAGATGATTTGTGATGAAAGTGACCAGACAACACTACATCATACTTTGAAAGTGTCTTCTTGTCAAGGCCTGTATCACAAACATTACCACGATCCATTTCAAAACCGGCAATCTCAAAGTGACCAAAACAAATCTGAGCCTTTGAATCTTTCATACTCTGAAATATTTCAGTCTCATTATCGGCACAGATCCAAGGTACAACATCAATCAAAACACCATCAAACTCTGCCGTTTCAAATGAATCGTAATATTCAATATTGTCGTATTCATTGAGAAGAAGACCTGTTGAATTTACTTCAAGTGTATTCTTGAAGGCAACATCATGGTTACCAAGAAGTGTATGAACTTTGATACCAAGAATTTGGCATCGGTCAAAAAAGTATTTACGGCAGAGGTGGAGTGTATTGAAGTTGATAAACTTTCTGCGGTCGAACAGGTCGCCCATTTGAAAGATTACACGAATGTCATTTTCTCTAAGATAAGAAAACAATACTTCATCATAAAACTTTTCAAAGTATCGATGAAAGTCTAACGAATCTCCTCGAGCACCAAAGTGTGTATCACCAAGTATACAAATTTTCATATAGTTTCTAATTGTTTTCTGAAGTTTTGAATTTCATCTTTCAGGTGCAGCTTTTGTTTTTTCATAGAATTTACAAGAGAGTCATTACCGTATTTGATATACTCTGTTTTGATTTTTTGATCAAGTTCACGATGTTGTTCTTCTAGGTGTTTCACATGATGTTCTAAACTAACTTTATCCATAATTATTCCTCTATGAATTTTTCAAGGCCTTTTACTTTTCCTTCTTTTTTCTTTTTCTTACTCTCTTCAAAGTTATGAATAAACTCAGAGATGTTATCGTAGAGTTCAAACTGCCTCATATTACCATCGGCATCTTCAAACATTTCAAACTCATCAAGAATACCAAACTGTTCTGTTGCCTTATACTTCACATACAGTTGCCTTTTCTCTTTCATAATTCTTCGTAGAAAAGCATAATATATGATCTGTGTAAAATAAGCAAATGGATTGTTACTCTTTGCCGGATCAAAGTTGCGAAAGTACATCAGACAGTTTTCAATGCCGTCTGCAATCATTTCATCTCGGAAAGAATATGATATGAAGTTTGGTTTACGAGAGAGGTGTTCAGCAATCTTCAGAAAACATTCACCCACATAATTTGGTATTGGTGGATCTTCTTTGTTATCCTTTTTTGCCTGAGCACACGACTCTTGGTACTCAATCAGAGCCTTCAAAAAATCTGCGTTGTTGATGTAATGGTTACTTTTACTCATAGTTTACTTCCTCAGAAAACTACATTCTATCACCTTACACAGAAATGTCAAGTATTATTTTAGGTAAAAATGTAAAAAAGTTGTTGACAAACGGCTTGACATGATGTACAGTCGAGGTGTTCCGGTTGAGAGTTAGATATTACCATACCTAGTATTACGAATCATTCTGTATCCTTTGATGAGTTCTTTGATACCAGTCTCTAAAGAATACTTGGTCTGAAACCCAGTCGATTCAATCTTCTCATTCGACACAATGTAATTTCTCTGATCAGGATCAACACCAACTTCAGCCTGCATGAAGGTAAAATTAGGTAGTTGTTTCTGAATAATCTCACACAGTTCCCACTTAGAAACATTTGCATCAGATAGACCTACATTGTAGACTTCACCTGACATTGTTTTCTGATTAGCGATTGCATGTTGAAATGCCAATGTAATGTCTCTTACATGTATGTAGTTTCGTTTGAAGTGACTTTCAAAGAGTACAAGTGCCGAATCATTGACTGCCCGATAGGTAAAATCATTCACCAATAAATCTAATCTCATTCTTGGTGACATACCAAAGACAGTAGCCAATCGATAACTGATTGAGTTTGCATGATTCATCAATCGTTTTTCTACTTCTACTTTATCTTTAGCATACAATGAAATAGGGTTCAATGGTGATTCTTCGGTACAATAATCACCAGTACCGTATGCACTATTTGTAGTAGGCATAATGACAAGTTGATTCTTTGACAGGTGTTTGAGCATCATAAAGATTGCATCTTTATTTGTTGTTGATGCACCAATTGGGTCTTGATTGCAAAGTGGAGCACCAACATAAGCTGCCAAAGGTATAATAATGTCTGCCTTCTTGAGTAAAGGCCACATCGTTGTTTCTACTCGCACATCACCACGCACTATGTCAAACTTTGGATTTGCACAAAGATGGTTCAAAGAAGTTTGTTTATACATGAAGTTATCAATGACTGTTACCTCATGTTCATCATTCAATAATTCTGGCACAAGTATCGAACCAAGATAACCTGCACCACCAGTTACAAGAATTTTTGCCATATTATACCTTATTCACAATGTTTACAATTTCTAAAACTTCTTCTTCACTCATTGAAGGAAAGTTGCCAATATAAAACCCATAAAAGTGTATGTGTTCTGTATTCGGAAAGTTTAGGTGATGGTCTTTTGGTACAATGTTTTTCAAATAAGGTTGTCTCAATTGATTTCCACCACCTGCACTACCACGCCGAAACTCTACACCTTCAGACTTCATTTTATTCATCAATCGTGTCACAAGTTCATCATTCTTTTCTTTGAGTATTAGATTGAAGGCATAGTTACTTGCACCAACTAATTTGAATCCATTGTAATACTTAGTTGAGTCCAGTTTAGATAAAAACAGTTCATGGTTTCGATTTCGTTTCTCAATGTTATCATCTAATCGCCCAATCTGTTGAATACCAAGAATAGCACCAAGTTCGGTGTTTCTCATGTTATAAGCTGGGTATGCAAAAATAAAATCTGGGTTTAGTTCTGGGTTTGCAATCTTATATGCCAACTTCAATTTATCACTTGATGCTTCACGAACCATACCGTGTGATCTCAACATACGAATTATTTGGTAAGTATCTTCATCATTTGTACAGACCATACCACCTTCAATTGTTGTCATGTGGTGAGCATAGTAAAATGAAAAGTTTGACATCCAACCAAATGTACCACATAGTTTACCTTTGTGTGTTGCACCATGCGATTCACAAACATCTTCAATCAAAAGTATGTTTCTTCTTTTCAACTCAATGATCAACTCATCAGTAAGTGCATTGTAACCTTGAATGTGTGAAAGAAATACAGCTCTTGTCTGATCGGTGATAGCATTGAGTATACCATCTGTTGTCATACCTAAAGTGTCCATATCTACATCAACAAAGACCGGTGTAAACCCACAATGTAAAACAGACGACACATCTGATATCCATGTAAGTGGTGGTACGATAACTTCACCGCCTTGTGGGTATTTTATTTTGAGTGCCGTCATTGACAATAAATTTGCTGATGCACCTGAGTTTACAAATACTGAATATTTGACACCAAGCCACTCAGACCATGATTGTTCAAACTTTTTACAGATTGGACCATTTGTGAGAATTGGATCATCTTGACGCAAATGTTCAATCATTGCATCAAGGTCTTCTCTGGTAATGTTATTTCGCATCAAAGGATATTTCATTTTATTCTCATTTCAACAGTATTTGACTACCATAATTATCAAACTGAAAAGGTACCCAAACTTTGATTTGTGTCATTCTCTCTTTGAATTCATTTTGTTTTTCTGGTGGTACAAGAAACATAAAGAAACCACCACCACCAGCACCCATTAGTTTTGTACCAAGTGAACCATTTGCAATTGATTGAACATAAATGGCATCAAGCAATTCATCAGTTATACCTTCAGCAAGAATTCTTTTTACTCGCCAATTTTTATCCATAAGTCTACCAATTTGATCGATACTTTCTTCTTTTTGTATGAGATCAATTGCTTCATTGGTAATTTCAGACATTTTGATTAATAGATTTATGTTCAGACCTTCTTTAATTTTATCAACTTGTTTTTTGGCCTGAACTTCTGCAATTCGACTGATACCAGAAAAACCAAGAAGAATGTGTGATTCTAATTCTTTGTGATAGTCTTTAGAGAGGTGAACTCTTTCAACTTCAATTTTTGAACCCATGTGAATAATTTGTATACCGCCATAAGATGCCATGATCTGATCTTGTATGCCAACATTTTCACCAATGAGAACTTGTTCGACATAAATTGCCTGTGTTGCAAGTTCGTAAGGTGATAGTAATTGACCTTTCATTGCATACAGAGCTTTGAGAAGACCGACTGTGAATGAAGATGAAGAACCTATACCTGATCGTGCAGGCAGTTCACCATCATGGCCTATTGAAATATCTCCTTTGATGCCAATATGATTGAAACAAGCTTTGATTGCTGGATGTTGAATTTGACTAACACTCGATACACTCTCTACTTTAGAATACCCTAATCGTATTGTGTGATCAAAAAATGGTGGCAACTTTTTTACATAAACATAACAATAGTTTGCCATTGCGGCTGAGATACACTTACTTGGATTCTTTTCAAACCAAGCTGGATAATCTGTGCCGCCACCAAATAAAGAAAGTCGGTATGGAGTTTTTGTTAGTATCATAAAATAATATGTTTTAATGATCCACTTGTGTAATGACTAAACACAGTTTTCTTTTCTGGTGGCGGAGCATTTTCACTCATCATACATGCAATATAAAGTTCTTCACCTATCTTTGGTATTGTATCAAGATATTCTGAACGGCGATCAGGATGAACGTCATGATCACCAGCAAAAATTGTAGTGTCTATTGATACTCTCGTTTTTGCTTTTTCATTTCTTCTTGTTTTATGTAGTAGAGCATAATCTGAGACATGAATGTAACCTACTTTAGGTACAACATTATCATCTTCATAATACTCTGTTACCCATTGCATATCAGTATATTCAACTGAAGTATCTAAAAATGAATCATTAAATTTTGATTCATCTTTGAGCTTATAGAAATGAAGATAATTATTTTTAACATCACCAAAAATTGGCATATGACAGTTCATACCCCATGGTCCTTCTACCCATGCATCAGAATGTGGTAAGGCCGTATCAAGGCCTCTGCCAATGTTATCTTCAAGTTCTAAACCATACTTGATACGAATGTTTGGTGTTAAACGAAACTTGCGAAGATAATATGGATTGAGTGAAATAAATTCTTCAACCAGTTCACACCAACTTTTGATAAAGGCATTGTATTCAAGTGCATATTCTTTTTTAGGTACAACACCACCATTTGGTGTGACATTTTTTCTATCGTGTCTTCTACTTTCTAATCGCCGAATGAATATTGCTTCATTTGGTGTATATTCAAAGTGTAATGCTTTGGCAATATAGACACCAATACTTCTTTTGAGATTGTTAAAAATATCATCAGGAACTTTTCTTTGTATAAACAGATCATTGACTTTAGTGGCTTGCCATGCTTGAGCCAGATCAGTCATTCTCTGTTTTCGATATTCAAGTGAACTCATGCCAACATCTCACGAATCTTAGTAATAATCTTTTCTTTTGATGGAGGCAAATTATCAACTTGAGGATAAAAACCAGCCGTACGATCATCAAGACCCATGACCTCTAATCTTGCATCAACCGTTCTTTCAATGTCATAGGCAATACTTTTTGCAATACCGTTTGTGTAGTCATCATCAAGAACAATACCTTTGCCTGTAATTGCAAGAGTGATATAATCTAACTGTGAAAGAACCAAAGGTTTGATACTCATAATGTGATGAACAGAAACATTGATGCCTTCTTTTGCCAATTCAAATGCAGCTTCTTGTGCTGCAAATCGTGTGATTGACATAGGAAATAATGAAATCTGTGGCGCTTCAGGATATAGATTGGGTAGTTCTTCTTCATTGTTATATGAACCACGATGTTCTGAGACATAATACACATCATCACTTTTCATGAACTCATCATAAACATTTGCATATTCTCTTGGTGTCATTGGTGAAACAATCTTGACACCAGGCATACGATAATAGAGTGCATGGTGTGAAGAACCAGCAACGGGACCAATGCCACCTTCCATGGCAATTGAACGAACAAACATTGGACATGGTACACCCCAAATCTCTTTTGATTTGGCGGCATAGTTTACAATCATTGGTGCATTGTACCAATTGAAACCTTGATAACGAATGACATACATGGGTCTACGACCAGCCAATGCTGCGCCTACAGCGAACCCTCCGCCTGCTACATCGGCCATTGACAACTCGACCATACCATCGTCTTCATAGAGTTCTGGCAGCGTCCCTCCGACCCATCCTACGGCGGTGAGACATTGGCCCATTGCAAGGCCTTTGTTTTCTTTGAGGTGAAAACGAACCGTATTCTTTATAGTATCTCTTACTGTAGGCATTTTTTCCATGCCTCCTTCACAAGTTCTTCGGCTTCTTTGACATACTTATCACCAAATTTTTCAATGTATTTTTTATGTGTGTCTGGTGTGTTTGGATCATCAATACCTGCACCAGCATGCCAGAATAATCGATTGGTTCTCACATTCAGTAGAACAGGTGCACCAACATAACATTCATTCAATTGTTTCCAAAGTTTTTCTGGATCGTCTGAACAATCAACACCTTTCATACCAAACGCATTGGCCAAATGATTCATCTCCCAATTGCGCCGAACTTTCTTTTCAGTAAGAATAGAAAGATTGTTATCTTCTACGATGTACCAGATTGGTAACTTTTTTGTCGAAGCCCAACCAAGAGAAGAAATAAAGTAATCTTCTTCTGCTGCGGCATCACCAGTAAAACAAAGTGTAAGTTTTTTATTTGCGTAGGCCATACCAGTCGCAATAGGTCCATGTGAGCCCATCAGACCATCGTGACCATAGATTTGATTTTCTCTCGACTGAATAGATGCAGAACCACCCATACCATTTGCACAACCTCTTTTATCACCAAGGAGTTCATATATCAGTTGTTCCATGTCACCACCAAAACAGAGGTATGTTGAATGACCTCGGTGTTGAATGAAGATTTGTTTGTCAAAAGATTCAAGAAATACCGACAATGTTGCGGGTGTGTACTCTTGCCCAGCAGAAAGATAAACAGGTATTTTGATTGTTTTATTTTCTACTTGCCGATATACTTCTTGTTCAAAGGCACGACAAAGTGCAGCCTTTTTGTGTATCTCTAATAAAAATCCATTATACATTTTTCACCATATCAATCGCAGTTTTCAACCAAGGTCCCATAAAATCATAGTGTGGTGATGTTACGATATTACCATCAACAACAACTGGATCTCTAGAATATATAGCGCCTGCATTTGTTACATCATCTTCCATTGCGTAGTAAGCACTAATCTTTCGACCTGCAACAACTTTTGCAGAAATCAATAGTTGAGCACCAGAACAGGTACATGCAATGACTTTACCTTTTTGATTCCAATCTGAAATAAATTGAATGACTCGTTTTTCTTGTCTAAGTTTTTCCATGGCTTTGACACCACCAGGTAAAACAAGTAAATCAAATTGTCTTTGATAAATTTCATAAAATGTGTCTGGATCTAAATCTTTGACTGGAACATGTGAAGTCATGTTTGTACCAAGAATACCAAATATTTTACCACCAGTATGTGCCATGAGTGTTACTTCACCTTCTTCAGTTAGGCGATAGTATGGGTAGACAACCTCATGATCTTGAAATTTATCATAAGTTATAATCAAAGACTTCATAATCAATCTCCAAGTAATTTGCGTTTTAGTTTGACCTTTTTGGTTTCGTTGAGTTCATCAACCGCTTTCTGACCAAACTTATTCTTCATTAGATTTAGATACTTATCACTCGCATGATAAGTGTCCCAGGCTTTGTCACGAAATGCAAGAATCTCTCCAGCAGAAAGATGTTCATTTGCAAGATTCAAAGTTTCATATGAGTGCTGACTGTAACCCGCATATGTGTCAGGTAATTGTGTACCAAAGATGCGAGCCTGATTGTGTAATGGACTACCTGGGTATGCCATTGCAGAATAAAAGTTTGCCATCTCTGTAGGATTTTCAAGAGCAAAATCAAGTGTCGCTTGCATTGTTTCATGTGTATCATATGGCAGACCAAAGATATAGTTACCACCTACATGAATACCTGCATCACGAATCATATTGATCAGATCAAGAACTTTGACTTCTTGAAAACCTTCTTTGTGAATTTCTTTTCGTAAATCGTTGTTTGGATTTTCAATACCAAGACCTAACCACTTGACACCTGCTTTTGCAAGTTTTTCAAGATACTTTGGTTTGCAAGTATCAACTCTTGAGTATGCCCAAATATTGAAATCATAACCTCGTTCAATAATCAAATCACAGATAGCCTCAAAATGTCTTGGGTTCAAAACAAACAGTTCGTCTGCGATCTTTACATTGCGAACACCTTGTGATGCAATATGATCAAACTGTTTGATGATAAACTCAGGTGACCACCATCTAAATGTATTACTGTCAGCCGCAGAAACATCGTCACCTTGTTTTGTGCGATTGATGATATTGATCATACAGAAAGAACATTTGTACGGACACCCAAGACTTGTGTAGAGTGCTGCAAAAGGTTCTTTCTCTGTATTGTTTGACCATGAGTGCCAACCAGCAGTACGATACTTTGTAAGTGGCGGTAGAAGATCCCATGCCATACCAGGCAGTTGAATTTCAAGTTTATCTTTAGGTACAATTGGTGACGGTGGATTCAGTACAAACTTTCCATCAGAATTGCGATAAACTAGACCATTGATTTTGGCAAGTTCAACATCATCAAATTTTGAAAGACACACAAGACCATTGATCGTATAAACACCTTCATTCTGACAAACAGCATCAATAAATGGTTCTTTACGAAGTGTCTCAATTGGTAATGCAGCCACATGACCACCAACAAACAAAACGAAAGTATTAGGTTCAAGATTTTTTAGTTCTCTTGCTGTCGCTGTTGCACCTTCCATATTCTGTGAGGATGCCGATGGTTGTTGGCCATAGACAACAAAACAAACGATGCGTGCTTTATATTCTGTGATTCGTTTTGCTGCCGAAAGGTAATCTAAATGTTCAACTTCAGCATCAAGAATTTCAACAGCATGTCCTCTTGAACGAACACTATTGGCGAGCATTGCTGCCCAAATTGGAGGTTCAATTGCGGAGTTTTTATTCGCAAGACCTTGATAAATTTTTTCAGATGCGTTAGGATGCACAAATAATATATCAATCATATTTCACTCACTTTGTAATATGTATTACTGTCGTATACCTCTGTATGTCAAATGATTTTACCAATCGATGTAGAGTTTTGCCATCAATTACATCACCAGGCCAAACGACATTCTGTTGTTTGTCGGTAACCAAACCACCTTTTGTTACGATGAAAAGTTCTTCTTCTTCTTTGTTGAGTAGTTGTTCTTTATTTGTCACAAGTAAATGTTTTAGTTTACATCCAAGCCACTCAATCTCATTTGGTTCTTCAGTTGCTTCTTCAATCCAAAGGCAATCTTCTGTTTTTTCTGTATGAAAATTTTTACCCTCATAATCTGTACCTGCACGACCATAAGAATCTTCAAGACGAACTAAATCATGTTTATCTTCTGGTGTTTCTATCTCAAATATGTATGTGCCTTTTTTTGATATAGATTTTGTTGAGTGAAATCTTGAACGAAAGATATGAATCTTATCAAGAGCCTTGAGTGTAATAGAGTTGCGAAGAAACGATAACTTTGCTTTGCCTTTTAGTACAACAAAACCTGTGTTTTTATTTGGGTGGCAATGCATCGAAGTTTCTTTGTCGTGTTCAATATGCAGAAACCAAATGGCAACATCAGAGTTTCGATAGCACAGATACTCCATACCCCACGGTTTTTTCACGATAACATTAGTATAGTCCATTAGTGTAAATTACTCTTCTTTCTTTCTTTCAAAATTTCAAGAAGTTCTTCTGCTTTTTCTTCTAAGTCGTCTTCATCTTCAGTTTCTAATAACTGTTCTGCGATGCTGTTATCGTCAGCCAGTTCTTGAGAGTGAAAAACATTTTGATTGTAATAATGAATCAATTCATCTTTTGGTTCAATGATAGTAAGTATATCCGAATCATAGACAATTGCTGAATTATCTTTGATAATTTCAATAGGCAACCAAGGCATCATCATCATAACAGTTCGCCCAGTCGGCATACGCTTGAAAATGAGATGCATGGGATCAGCAAGTAAAACAACTCCATTTTCATCATCGGCGTAATAATTACAGATCACATCTTCACCACTCTGCAACCGAACAATTTTGATATTAGTGTTTGTCGTTTCCATTTTTTATTTCTATGTTATAAAACTTGTATGAGAATTTTTCTTCATCGTATATCTTTACTCTTTCAACGAAATGTTTGAGTGTATAATTGGTAAATTTTCCAATACGAAAGTCATCTACAATATCAAAGAGTGTTGCAATTTCTTTATTCTCTCCTATGCGAAGGCCTCTACCTATTGATTGAAGGTTACGAATTCTTGACTTAGAAGGTGAAGCAAATATTATGTTATGAAGATTGCGGATGTTGACCCCAGTAGAAAAAGTACCATAAGAAGCAACGATAATGGCATCACTCTCTTTTTCAGTAATGGATCTAACTGATTCCCTAACCTCGACATCCGTACCTCCAAATACAAAGAATACATGTCGATTGCCTGCCTTATCTTTAATAATTTTAAATAAATCTTTTCCATGTTTTTCTACAAATTGAAATAGTATAAGTGTGTTGCCTTCAAGTGACATAGTTAGATTTTTGATAAACTCATTTCTTGCTTTATTCATTACTATGTATTCAATCTCTTGGTTGTAGTCCCAGTCTTTGCATTGTTTACATATTTCATCAGTATACTTCAGAATCAAACATTTGATACGAAAATCAGCCAGTTGTTTTTTTGCAATGAGTTCAGATGTTGATGTTGCTTTGTAGACAGGACCGAAAAGACCTTCAAGTACCAGTCGGTGTGTTTGTGTACCATCAAGTGTACCTGTTGTACCAATACGATACTTGGCCTGATCACAACCTGAAAGAATTGTTGTCAACGATTTGGCCTTGAATTGGTGTGCTTCGTCACCAAGAACAAAGTCAAATTGTTCAAAATACTCTTTCTCATTTTTGTAGATTGATTGCCATGTGGTAATGGTCAGAAACTTATTGGTATGTTTTTCTTTGCCTGAGTATTGTCGATGGCAGTATTCTTCTGAATCATAACCATAATCTTCAAAGTCTTTATACATCTGTTCAACAAGAGAGGTCGTAGGCACGATCAGAAGGCCTCTACAATGATCTGAAGACTGTAACCATCTCACTATCAGATAGAGTATCAGAGACTTTCCTGACGCCGTAGGAGACAGGAGAAGTATGCGTCTGTTACGAATTGCATGAACAAAAGACTGTAGTTGATAATCTCTTGGCTCAAACGGTAGTTCAAGTGTTCGGCAGAAATCAACTGCTTCAACCAATGAAAAGTTTTCTAATACTGTAATATCAGAATCGATTTCTAATGTGTAGTCTCTTTCTTTACAAAACTTTTCAATATACGGTACAAGACCATGATAAATGGTGAATGACCGCAAATCTGCCAGGCGTATTTTTCCGTCCCAAATTCGATTTTTGTATGCAGGTGTGTATTGATAACCAGGAACGAAGAAAGTAAAATAATCTGAAAGTTCTTGTGCTAAGCCACGATCACATTCAAATTGTATAAAGACTTCATTCTTTTTATGTAATGTAAGATCAGACACCTTGTATAAACTTTTCCCATGATATGAAGTCACGCAACTGAAATGTGCGACTG
>Ga0208795_1001184_pt1 | contig 12032 bp, 10 predicted proteins | sample CB_VirMetaG_6_FD_184541 | JGI IMG/M metagenome (GOLD analysis project Ga0208795, IMG submission 184541) | Freshwater to marine saline gradient viral communities from Chesapeake Bay - CB_1508_2 Viral MetaG (SPAdes) (version 4) | ecosystem: Environmental > Aquatic > Marine > Coastal | place: USA... | reverse complement strand
CAGCAACTGCTTTTTCAATTCTTTGTTGTTGGATGTCTAACTTAATTTCTTCATCAGAGAATCCAAGAATATGTTTCTTAGCCCAAGATGATGAAACAGGTAGAATACCATTACCGGGGTCTGTTGTTGCATCACGGTAAAGTTGAATCTTAGATTGCCATTGTTCAACCTTAAGAAGGTCTGCTTGTGTTGATGGGTTAGTAAGACCTAACGTAAAGTTATTTAACTCATCTTCAAAACCTAAAAGATATAGGTGAATAATAGCTATTTTGTTTAACTCTTGAATCATAGATTTTTGAATTCTGTTGATTGTACGAGCAAATCTAATATCCTGTAACGATAAGTTCTTACCGTCACCAACAACTTCTTCAAAACCTAAGAATGCTTTAGGTACACGAAGTGCTGTTAACAATTTCTTTTGAATGTATTCAATATCTGCAATTTCAGACAAGTTTGTTGCACCTGGTAAAGTATCAATTGGATTTGGAGCATTAGGGTCACGAACAGGAATAAAGTAATCTTGGTCTACCGCCATTTGGTTATATCTCAAATCCACGTTACCGTTTGATGGGTCAACAATTTGGTCTCGTTTGAATTTATTTGCAACTCGGTTTACATATGGTTCAACATCTTTGTCATCCATGTTACCGACAAATATTTTAAATACTCTTCTTTCAGGTGCTCTTGATGTTCTGTAAATCAACATCGCATCTTCGGCTAATAATAATTGTTTCCAAATTCTTCTTGCCTTCTCTAACATAGATGTACCATAAGGAAGTTTTCTGTCATCACCCAATAATCTAAAGTGAGCAATTTCCCATGTATTAAATTCCATGTCTTTTTCTTTCCACAAGAACTTTAAAGCATCGTTTTCTGTTGTAGTACTACTTCTATTAGGTGAGTACTTCATACCTCTCTCTAATCTTTCTACTTGGATATTTGGTAGTTGTTGTCCGCCTACAATACCTTTTTCTGGGTCAAGTTTTAAATAGACAAAATTGTCTCCAAATTTGCATGTATTTCTAGTCCACATAGGTAGATTAGTATTAATGTCAAGTCGATTGTTGAACAGGTCTGCAAGTACTGACTTAATACGTTTACTTTCTGAGTAAATTTGTAATATGTATCCATCTTCATTTGTTGTTGTTGATTCTTCAGCATAGATGTCCAACGCGGCAGATATTTCAGGAGTATATTCCATACTCTCATAATCATAATAAGATGCCAATCTTGTTGGTTCGTAGTAAACGGCTTGTGTATAAAGATTATTTTCAATCTTGGTCCACTGTTGTCCCAAATATAAAGATTGCTGTGCTTGTAACTTTTCTCTCTCATACTCCTGTTTATTTGGAGTTTTCAAAAGTTCTTTTTTGTCAAATCTATATACAGGGGCTTGTTGGTCTAAAGTAGAGTCAGGACCAAATACTTGACCTAATCTTTGCCATATCGTTAAATTATTTTCTGCCATTAAACTAGTTTTTACATAAATAGTATGAAATATTTAATTAAATTAAATATCACCTACCGAATAACCATAAATACTTCTCATAATCATTTCTTGTCGGGTTCTGATTCATCCCCCTATTATGGTTATGATTTGGCATCACAGGTAATGCCGGATTAAAATCCTGTGATTTTTCTTTATATTCATTTGTCGATACAGACCAACTATCAATCATAGCCTTTGTTTGTTCTGTAACTTTTTCTAACTGTGTAAATGAACTTTCAGCAACATATATCGCCATGGCCATTGCCATAATTAAGTCATCGTGTTGTCCTTTTTGGTGGTCAGGTCTTCCATTAACATAAACAAAAGTACCTAACTCATTTATTAATCTATTTGAACGAACTTGAAACTTATGTCTTAATGATTCTTCAAATGCTGCAACAATCTGAACACGTTTTGAGTTAAAGTTAATACCAGGAATCTTTTCATCCGCCTTTGAATTGTATTTCCATTTATCTGCAGCATTGATACCATCAATATATAAATTTTTATATCCCATTTCTTGGAGTTTTCTTGATGTTGAAACTCCCATACCACCTGTTATATCAATAACAATAAAAGCAGAATACATCGTAGCCCATTTATAAGCGACTTCAGCAGCAACATCAGGTGGAATCTTACCAAGATATTCTAATACCTGTTCTCTTTCATCAAAATCAATAATACAGAATGTTGTAAAGTCCTCACTATCTCCACGAGATACGTCAATACCCATAACATACTTGTGACCTAATATTGGTTCTTTCCACTGCCACAAGGAACCACCCATAAATTTTTTTTCAGGTTCTCTTACACAATTATCTTTTAAGTATTCAACAGTTTCAGGTGGAATAACGTTATCACCCGAACCTAAGAAGTTACATTCCAATTCCTGTGCGATTTTTCTACGGTCAAATTTTAGTTTTTTTGCCATCGCCTCAAACCATGAAGAATATGGTTTATAACCATCATGAAATTTTTCTTTTATTTCTTCAAAATTTCTCTTCATAGGGTCAATGTGACCGTATTCTATAATAATCTCACTGTCATCGTAATCTTCACGATTTAACATGTAGTGAACAATATCTTTACACTTAATCAGTTTTAAATCTTTAGCATAACGGGGGTCACGATACCAATACATTTCTGTAATCTTGAAATCATTCATTTCCCTTAATGCTTGGTCATATATTGAATAGTAGATTGGGTCAAAACCGTTTGGTGTAGAAATAACAATTACCTTACCACCTGTAGAAAGTGATGCCATACATGCAGACCAGAAATCATTATCGGCTTCAATAAACGCCGCCTCATCAAAAATAAGAATAGTTGGTGTATAACCACGAAGTGCGTCTTTAGATGTCGCAACCGCCTTTACCTCACATCCATTACTTAATTTAAAGTGTCTTTGTGAATTCTTTTCCACCGAGAAACTAATACCAAACCATGAGGGCCATTGGTCAACAAAAGCACGAATCTTGTTTGCCATTTCTTGAGATGTGTCAAGTTTGTTGGCGATGATTAGAATTTTTTCTGGTTTTGTTTTTGGTGCAGTAACTAATCTTTTTGATACCCATGCAGATGTTACTGTCGATACACCAGCTTGACGATACTTTAATGCGATATTTTCTTCGTAAGTATCAAAGTCATTAATAAGATGTACTTGGTCAGGAAATAGTTCCAATGGAACATATTTCGATTGTGTGTTGTCGTAAGTTTGTAGGTAGGTTTTTAGAGCGTATGGGGTATCCTTTACACAACGTGCATATTCAAGTATTGCTTGTTCTCTTGATAGACCCATGTTCTCATTTTTTTACTTTTTATACCGCAGGACCTCCGATACCTAAACCATCTAAGAAATCATCTAAATCAAAACCTTCATCATTATCTCTAAATTGATTCATAGATTGTTCGTATTCTTCGTCTTTAATTTCTTGTATGATTTCATCAACCATGGCTTTAACTGCCTTCTTACCGTCCTCACTACCTGATAATATTTCTTGTGCTAATTCAAAAAATTGTTCAGTACTAAGTGCTGAAAAACGAGAAAATAAATAATTTTGAATTTCTCTCATATCTTCTTCAAACAACTCATCAGGATATACACTTAAGAATTTCTCCCAAATAACAGGACCTAATCTCAAGTCCCAAATTTCATATGGTAAGGTATCTTGTGATGCCATAACCATTTCTGCCTGTTTTGGGTCGTCAGGTAATCCTTGTGTTCCCATAACTTCATAAACACCTTTTAATAGTTCGTGAATAAGTACAGGGAAGAACATTCCTTTTGCTTTGATTGTTGGTGGGTCTGTAGTGTCATCAACTTCTTCTGAACCTGCAACACCCTCACCTGAACCTGCCATCATCTGAGCAGCTTCGTCAGGCATAATCCAATAAACTAAATCGTTAATTGACATTAAGACACCATATAAATTTAAAAGCTCGGGGTTTAATCTATTTAATTCTTCCTCAACTAAACTAAACATATAGTGACCTTTTTTAGATGCTCCTTGAATAAGTGAATTGATAAATCTTCTTTTTGCTTTTTCTAAATCAAACTTATCAAAAGCCGCCATAAGATTATCTAAATCTTCTTCCGCCTCATCTTCACTAACTCCGAATTCTTTCTCAATCTCCTCAGGAGATGGTTCTTCAGATTGTTTTCTCATTTTTGACGTATCCATTTGAGATGGATTACCAATCAATTCAACATCAAATATAAATGCGTCATCAGGTAATGACATTTCTTTTTTAACCAAATCAACGGCTAAATTTTCCAAATATTCTTCATTACCGGTTTCAATTTGTTTTACTTTTTGTACTGCTTGCATCAACATCATCTGAAGTTGCATAAAAGCATTTTGCCCCGAAATGTTAGTTAAACCTGTATACCTTTTAACTTTATCAACAACATCCTTAAATCTTTTAGATGCGATAATCTCCTCAAATGAATTATCACCATCTTGTTCAGGGAATGCAGGAGAATCTGATAAAGGAGTTTCACCTTTTTCAATTTTACTTTGAATATCCGGTGACATTCTTTCTGGTCTATCACCGTAATCTATTGGTGCTTCTTTAAGATTCTTTTTCATCACTAAATTTTATATTTAAATTGTCAAATTTTAAGAAAGATGGTAATTCCATAGCAAAAGTTTCATCATCACCTTTAGCTTTTGGTGCTGGCTGATGTTTTGGTTTATATGGACTTTTTCTCTCGGGTTTTGATGGTGTTTTTGTTGGAGCTTTTGTAGGTGCTTCCTTTGTACCAGGACCGTTTTCCACTAAATTTAATAAATCTTTCTTTGTCATACTCGGTGTTATGTGTTTTTGAACTAACTTAATCAATGATTCTTCAATCATCTTTACATTACGAATATAACTTTCTTTTCTTGCATTTTCAACTTTTATAGGTAATCCTTTGTGTTTGGTACTTGCAAAATCATCAACTTCTTTTTTTGTCATTGATTTTGCGGCTTTTTTAACTTCCTTAGAAACTTCAGAAGGTTTTACATCACCTTCTTTATATGATTTAACTAAACCCATAAATTTTTGTTGTTTTTTAGAAACCGCCTTTTCTTTAATTTCAGATTCTATCGACATACCATCATCAGCATTATTATCACCATCGTTACTGGACGGTCCTTCATCATTTGAAATACTATTACCCGCATAAGGGTCGTATCCACTATCTTTATCAACTGCAGCATCTAAATTACTATCTTCACTCATTTCCTTTTCTAAACGAACATTGACACCCTTTTTAGCCATTTCTTCAGCTTTTTTAGGGTCTTTAGTTGTTACAGTACCGGTTTCTTGTTCTTTAATTATTCTTGTATAAAGAACATTTATTTGGCTCTCATTTAAATTACGAAGGGTCTCAAACGAGAAACCCTGCTTCATTAACTTTATTACTCTTATATCGTTAGTTTTCATTCTACTAAACTTTTTTCCCATTTGAGAACAATGTCTCTTTCGTATAATTTATCTGCAACTGATTTTTCAGTATCCCCGTAGTGGAAAACCAAACGAGTATATTTTTTGTCAGTTACGGCTTCGCAGTCAGAATTTTCCCATCCGAGAGCGATGACTCCCTCAACAGAGTCAAACACTGAAAAGAAATCAGAGTTTTGAATTAAGTTCAGTTCAATACCTGAGTTTTTCAAAACTCCCACCTTTTCTATAAATTGAATATGGGGTGGTGTTGGTCTGCCTGAAGCTGGTTCAACGTCCCAATCATCACCCCACACATCTTCTTGTGCTGAGAAGATAAATTCATATACGTTATCTCCCTTATAGTTTGGACCTAGTTCGTTAACGTAAATTAATTTCATAAAATTTCACCTTTTATAGAAACCTTAATTGATTTTCCATCAGCTTCAAAAACTAAGTTACCTTTGTTTGTTTTTCCGATGAACTTAACATTGTCGTGTTCCTTAATGATGAAATCTGCAGTAAGTTCTTGTTCTACAGTTTCAGAAAGATTTCTAATCTCTTTTCTTACCAAAGAATTTTTAACTCTTTCTGTGATGTATTTTTTTACTTGTTTATCTTTGTTTAATTTTTTCTCACCTTCAGAAACTACAAAATATTTTGATAATACTTTTTCAATTTTTGATTCAGAGAAAATCTCGTCCATAGTTTTTTCGTAACCTTTACCTTCACTCTTTTCTCCTGAAACGATTTCACCATATTTAAAACCACCTGGTGTTCTAAACTCGTCTTTGTCTAAACCGTCTTCGTCAGAATTGTTTGAATCTACTCCAAGAACTCTAGATAATCTATTTTTGAATCTATCTCTAAGTTTGTGGTCTTCTTTATCGTAACTACCACGCTCAAAATGACTCTTTTCACCGTCACCTAAATCCATATCATCATAGAAATATTCTTTCATTTCACCCATTTCAGCGTCTGATTCCATGTCACCACCGAAGTCCAATTCATCACCAGCTTCAACATCAATTTCAGTATCATCTTCAACTCCGTAATCTATAGCGTCTTCATCTTCTTCAAAATTAGCCATTACATCATCATAGTCCTCTTCTGTAAGTTTTGATAAATCCAGGGCAGATAAAACTGAATTTAATACGTACTTAATATTTTCAGAGGTAATTCCTTGTGATGATTCCAATGTTCTTAATTTTTGACCTAACTTTCCTGTCAACTTTTGAATAACTTTAAATGAAACTTCTTCATCGTCTTCACCTTTTGGTGCATCCATGTCAACTTCCATATCCATTTCTTCACCACCTTCAGGTGTTGCATCCATACCGAAATCTAATTCTTCACCACCTTCAGGTGCTGGAGCTGCGTCCATACCGAAATCTAATTCTTCACCACCTTCAGGTGCAGGAGCAGGTGCTGCATCCATTTCAGGAGCAGGTGCTGCAACATCCATAGATGCTGACATGTCAACTTCTGGCTCAGCAGGTTTAGGAGTTTTTAAAACAAATTTTTTCTGTTCTCCAATAAGATTAACACCTTCTTCATTTTCGTGTAATCTATTTAATTCACCAGCCATCAAATTAATTTTCTTCATAGCTTGTGAATATGAATTATAATACTTTCTGTTTTTCATTGGTTCGATGTAGTCAAACTCTGACTCATTGATACCTTTTTTAACAATGTATCCTGATTTTTCTTTTACGATACCGTAATAGTTTCCGTCCGCTAATTGGATAGAATACTCTGTTGATGTCGAAGAAGATTCGTTTATGTTAGAGGTTGTTTTGCCATAATTAGCAATTTCCATGATACGTTTTAACTTATCACTACCTTCTAATTTTTCACTTCCGATAGGTCTTAAATCTGCCATTTTATTTTAATTTTAATATTTTTTAATTGTTTAGTCCTGAACCACCTAAGGTTACTGAATTACATTGTTGAGCACCAACTGTTTGGTCATCGCCATCCGTAAACACAGGGTGAAGCGGGTTTATAGTATCACCACTTAAATTTATTTGTATATTATAAGTGTAATAATTGTCAGTACATCCTGTAATTGCCATAATTATTTTTTATTAATAAATATATTGATTGTTGTGTTTTTCCAAATTTCTTTATATTTAAGGTTTTCCTTAAATTGTTTCTTCCCCTTCAAGGGATAGGCGTTTATCCATTATTTCATTTTCAAAGTCAAATAATTTTTGAATATAACCATTTCTTCTTAAGAATTTAAAGACCAAATTCTCATAAGAATATTCACCGTCTTTTTCCAACCCACAACTTCTATATTTCTTTAAACGGTCTTTTACACTATCAATTTTTTCGATAACCTCTTCCAGATTCTCATCACCATCGTTAATGTCTTCAATAACCAAATCAATAATATCCATCCATTGGTTAACCTTTGATTTTAATTTTCCTTCATCGATTGTAACTTCTTCAGGTGATGGTTCGTTAATCCATTCATCAAATAATACAGAATATACTCCACTTGAAAAATGTTCCTCATTAGTATCTTGGACATATAATTCAACATCATATCCTTTAACCTTAATATCGTGTGTTGAATTAAAAAGTGTTTTCTTTAATTTAAAAAGTTCTGCAACCAAATCTTTTTTATCTCCCGACTCATTAAAATCATACATAATGTGTAAATCAACGTCAGAGAATTCAGACCAGTTGTAATTTGCCAATGAACCTGTCATGGTAACATCTTGAATAAAGATTTCCAAACCCAAGAAACTAATAAATTCATTTGCAATTTCTAACAACCTTTCTCTAATGTCATCTTTCATTTTTGCATTAGATGGGTCTTCAGGATTTTCCCAAATCTTTGGGTTTAATTCATCCTTAACATAAAAACTTTTAATTATGTTTTCAAAACTTTCCATTAACTTATAAATAGTATGGAATATTAGTTTGTAAGTTTTTTGTATTTGTATTTCTTAGATATCTCCTTATTGAAGAAACTTCCTTGTGATTCTGCCATTCTAAATTTTGTATATGTAGAATGTGGAACCTCCTCATAAAGATATTCCATACCGTTTTTAAACGTTACCTTTAAGGTTTTTTCACCTGTATCGTAAACGGTCTTAGTAAGATTGCTTGATTCAATCTCATTGATAATTTGTTTACCTTCGATTTTTTCGCTTTTTACTGCCATAACTATACTTTTTTATTAAGTATATGAAATGTATGAAAATAAAAAACCCCTCTTTTTGGGAGGGGTTTGTTAATTAACCTTTTAACTTACTTATTTGGTCTCGTAATTTAATAGCTTCTTCAAAGTTCTGTTCTTCAATCGCACTATTAAGTTTCTTTTGTAACTCAGCAATTTTGTCTTGGTTTTCTTCCATGTGTTTAATTTGGTCTCTGAGTTCAGCCGCTCTTTCAAAGTTTTGTTCTTCAACACAACGGTCAAGTTCTCTTTTTAGAGAATCAACTTCATTAGATGACGATTTTCTTTTTTGTGTGAAGTTTGGTTCTCCACCGTATGTTCTTACAATACTGGTAACTGAGAACATTCCGTCTTCTGAAACAAAACTTTCTTTATGCCAATCACCATTTTCATCGGTACCCTTTTCGGAGTTTGTTTTTCCTTTTACAAAAAACGGTTGATTAAACATTGAGTCCATGTCGTTGAACATGTTAAATAGGTCATTAATATTTCTTCTTTTTCCAAACATAATTTTTTATTTTGATTTAAGTTTATTATCTTTGTTGTTAATTATCTTTATTTTAAATACACCCTTGCGAAAAGTATGCCATTTGTAGTTATAAATATAAATACTGACATTTTGACAGTAAAGTAATTTTTTTAATGACAATATGACAAATAGTAGATTATTCCATAATTTTTGTTAGATTTGTAACGTAAAACTTTAATAGATAGAATATGATTGAAGAAGTAGACCCAAACGAAAAAGGAGGAGGACGCCGCCGAGGTAAATCCGAAGTGTCTCAATCGAGAACACCCGTTCTTGATAATTTTTCCCGTGACTTAATTAAACTTGCCGAAGAGGGTAAACTAGACCCTGTAATCGGTAGGGACCGCGAGATTTCTCGCATCGCACAAATCCTTTCTCGTAGAAAGAAAAACAATCCAATTATCATTGGTGAACCTGGTTGTGGTAAAACGGCAATCGTTGAAGGTTTGGCTATGAGAATCTTTCAGGGTGATTGTCCAACAAACCTTGCAGACAAACGTATCGTATCATTGGATATGACATCGATTGTTGCGGGTACAAAATATCGTGGACAGTTTGAAGAACGTTTGAAAGTTATCTTGGATGAACTACACGATAATCATGACATTATTGTGTTCATTGATGAGATTCATACAATTATCGGAGCAGGTAATTCATCAGGTTCATTGGATGCATCTAACATCTTTAAACCCGCACTTGCTCGTGGTGACCTCCAATGTATCGGAGCGACAACATTGGATGAATACCGTGAGAACATCGAAAAGGATGGGGCGTTGGAGCGTCGTTTCCAAAAGGTAATGGTTGATGGTGCAACACCTGAGGAGACATTAGAGATTCTAAAACGTATCAAACCTTTCTATGAGAAACACCACAAAGTTTCATATAGTGATGAGGCGTTGGATGCTTGTGTAACCCTTGCAGGTCGTTATGTAACAGACCGTGAGTTTCCTGACAAGGCAATTGACGTAATGGATGAAGTTGGTGCAAAGAGTCAAATCAATGTTAAACTACCTGAAGAGATTGAAGAACTTAAATTACAAGCTTCAAGGATTAAGGAAGAAAAAATCATTGTCGTAAAACAACAGAAGTATGAAGAAGCCGCTCAGCTTCGTGACAGAGAAAAGAAACTTCTAAAGAAACTTGAAGATGAAAAGAAAAAGTTTGAGGAACTGCAAAACACCAACCGTAATTTGATTACCGAAGAAATGGTGTATGATGTTGTTTCCACAATGACCAAGATTCCTGTATCTAAATTGAATACAGATGAAGTTGAATCATTGTTGAACTTGGAAACCAATCTTAACAAGAGTGTTATTGGACAGGACGTTGCGGTATCCAAGATTGCAAAGGCAATCCGTAGAAATCGTGTGGGTATCAAGGACCCGAATCGTCCAATTGGTTCATTCATCTTCTTGGGTTCAACAGGTATTGGTAAAACACACTTAGCAAAACGATTGGCTGAAGAAATCTTTGGTAATGAGGATGCTTTGATTCGTGTGGATATGTCTGAGTACCAAGAGAAGTATTCAATGAGTCGATTGATTGGTTCACCTCCAGGTTATGTTGGTTACAACGAAGGTGGTCAACTTACCGAAGCAGTTAAAAACAAACCATACTCTGTAGTATTGTTTGATGAGATTGAGAAAGCAAATAAAGATATCTTCTCACTCCTTCTTCAACTACTCGATGATGGTCACTTGACAGATAGTTTTGGTCGTAAAATCAACTTTAAAAACTGTTTGATTATTATGACCTCAAACTTGGGTGTTAAGAAACTACAGGACTTCGGCACAGGTATTGGTTTTGAAACCACCACCAAAATGTCAAAGGATGAAGAGTTGAAAAAAGTTCTCCTTGAAAAAGAACTTAAAAACTTCTTTACCCCTGAGTTCTTGAACCGTGTAGATGAAGTGGTTGTGTTTAACCCTCTTAAAGAGAATGAGGTTAATCAGATTGTTGAGATTGAACTTTCAAAACTCACAAAACGAGTAACCAAACTTGGTTATGACATCACCATCTCAAAAGGTGTAAAAGAATTCATCGCGAAAGTAGGATTCGATGAAAAATATGGAGCTCGTCCAATCAAACGAGCAATCCAAGAAAAAATCGAAGACCTAATCTCTGAGGAAATCTTGAAGAAGAATATCCAACTCGGAAAGAAATATTCTCTTCAGATGAAAGGAGATGAAGAAATTATTGTTAAGGGGAGATAATCCCCTTAACTTTTTTTGTTTTTTAAAAAATTAGTTGTATATTTGTACTCCAAATAAGATAAACATGGAAGAGATAACCAAAAACAGATTAAAGGAACTTTTGTCCGTACCGTCAAAAACCTATCAAGAGGAAATGATGGTGGAATACATCTGCTCCGTGTTGGATACCATCAAAGGTGTAACCTACTACCGTGATGAGATGATGAACATCTACGCACAAAAGGGTGAATTGTCTGAAGGTAATTACTTTCCAATGTTTATCGCACACACCGATACTGTGCATAGTATAGTTGACGAGATTGTCGTCAAAGAAACCAAATTGGTTAAACCATTAACGTTCGGGATGAGGTTTGATGAAACCCAACATGATTCGTTGAATGCATACACCAAATACGGTCAGCCAACAGGAATCGGTGGAGATGATAAGTGTGGGGTCTTCATTTGTTTGGAACTTTTACGAGTACTTTCAAATGTCAAAGTAGGGTTTTTTGTATCTGAAGAGACTGGTTGCCATGGTTCCTCCAAATGCGACCCCCACTTTTTACAAGATGTCGGTTACATCATTCAATATGATGCACCGGGTAACCAATTAATTACCGAAGTTTGCTCGGGAGTTCGTTTGTTTGAGAAAGATGGTGATTTCATCAATCGAACTAAGAAAGTGTTTGTTGACAGTATGGGACT
>Ga0208795_1001178_pt1 | contig 12084 bp, 25 predicted proteins | sample CB_VirMetaG_6_FD_184541 | JGI IMG/M metagenome (GOLD analysis project Ga0208795, IMG submission 184541) | Freshwater to marine saline gradient viral communities from Chesapeake Bay - CB_1508_2 Viral MetaG (SPAdes) (version 4) | ecosystem: Environmental > Aquatic > Marine > Coastal | place: USA... | reverse complement strand
TAACGCTGTCCCTTTCATGTCTTCGTCCACAAGATACGAATTGATTGTTGTTTCGATCAGGTCATGCAGAGCATTGAAACGATCCTGACCTTCCTCTGTGTATGTCGTGCAGCATGTGCCTTGGATATACAAGTCATGCCATCTGCCCCAATACTGGGCATCTAATATTTCACCCGCTAACACTGCGATCAGGTCTTTCTTGTCTGTGATGTTTAGCTGTTCAATCATTGTTCTACATCCTCGTCTGTTACTTTCATATCATCAATAAACTCTAGCACCTCGTCAAGGTCAGCATTCTTGCGGTAATACGTCCATATCTGATCTGTCACCATCTCAACAAGAGTGTCCATGTCTACACCATTAACCCAACGGGCCACGGCTAGTTCTAGTTTATTTTCTGTATTGGTATCCATCATTTCAGTTCCTCTATAAATGCAAACCCTGCGCCGTTGCCTTCCTCGTCACTTGATAAGGTAAACTCTACACGCTGCGATCCTAGTAGCAAGGTGAAGACAGGCCAGACCTCACGATATCCAAAGCTGTCGTCACGCTCTAATCTAAAACCAACCACCTTGGCCCCGATCAGCTGTCCATAGTATGTGGTGAAGAATTTTTCTTGTGCGTCCATTGTCTCACACTCCCATAACATAGCCAATGAATAGGCCACCAAAAGGTATCACGAATAGGCACACGGCCCCGATCATATCTGTAATAAAGTCTCTCATTGTCTCACTCTCTCTTAGTCTAGTCTTGAACCTGCTACAGCGTCATAGCCATAGCGTTGCAGGAACATGGCCGCAGCCCTTGCACCCGCCTCTAATACGTCAACGCTCTGCACGGGATAGTTGGCAGGGTTCCAGATCATCCATGCCTTGCCTGTCCAATCTTTACGTGCGCCTAATTGCTCAAATTCTCTGCGCTCTGCCTTGCCAAGCTTTGTATTGCCCTTGTGCTTTGGATATATCGTCACCCATGCAAAACCACATGCGCCACGATCTACACCGTCAAAGTAATCCGTTAGGGTTTTCTCTGATGCATCATGCGCAGCCTTTTGCATCTCTATTCTAATCACGCTCAGAAAAGGTGTTAATATGTCAGTCATTTTATTGATCCTCTCATTGATCAGTTGGTTAAAGTTTAATGATGCAGCGCCGCAACGCTGCACTGTTAAAGCTTAACCCGCAAAGTGACGGATACGACGTTTACTTGTGCGGTTCGGCTTTTGCTCAAGGTACACGCTACGCTTGCCAAGGTGTATCTTGGTAGTACACTTGCCACGCTCAATAGCAAAGCCTCGGCTGCTTTTATCACGCTTGCGGGTCAAACCCTTGAGGCCAAAGAAGTTGAAGCGGAAACCCTTGGTTCCGTCATTAAGTGGTTTAGTTGCGATGCATACAAACATTGTGTTTTCCTTACTTTGTTTCTTTTATTTGGTGTTGTTCTGGTGCGTCGGGTTTTATTTCTAAGCGCAAACCGCCTAGGGCATCTCTAACGGTAATTACACCTAGCGTTTTGGACAAGGTCATTGCCTGTGTTTTTGCTTGTCCATAGTTGGTACAGATTGCCAAAGCTTGTCCCCTGTCGTAGCCTTTATAAATATAAAACGTTTTCATAGTCTTTTCCTTTCTTAGTATCGAGCGCAGTAATAGCGGATTTGGTCCAGCTCTGGGTGGCCGCCTGTTATATATTCACCTGCATCATATTGACGCAATACATATTCGCCTTGTCTCTCTTTCCCCTCATACACTTCAAAGAAATCTTTTAGGTCTTCGGATGTTTCAAAGTTTATACATCCGACAATTTTTCGGGATGCATCCCAGAACGTGATATCATGTTTCAAAAAACGATCATCCCAATGTGCATTATCTCTGATCATGATATGAAGTGACTGTTCGCCGTCGTATATGCGGCCTGTTTCGTGTCTCAAAAAATACATTGTGTTTTCCTCTCTCGTTTGCGTTATAGTTAAGGTGCAAGGTGGCGACGCTTTATGCGTCAACCACAAATCCAGAAGCGTCTTTCTTTGCTTTGCCTTTGGCGTATAGGCCAACAACAACACCCTTTGGATCAAGAAATCGTAGGTCATCTTTATCGCCATCAATCACTGGCAATCCCTTGAATGTGTCAGGCTTGGTTTTGTGGCGGAATACTACGGCAACATTCATACCTTGCGCCAATGCGGTATCAAACATCTTGGCATAGGCGGGATTGGCCTGCGAATAGGACCACGTTAAATGATAATTCTTGATATGCGATACCTTGCGGTTGGCGATCTTTGTGTAATCATACCATTGCACTTCGGGGAAGTGCTCAAAGATATTCTTGCCATTAACTAGGATTAATTCCCATCGAATATCAGTTGTACCATTCAAGCGAATGCATGGTTGAGCGCCAGTCTTGGCACACTCTTTGACAAGCTTTGTAACATCTTTGAATAGCAGATCCATGAAAGCATCACGATCCGCATAGAATAGTTGTGCTTTACGCTCACGGGCGGCAAGAATTGTATTGGTGCTTTCACCTGTCTTGATAATACCTGCCCGTCCTGCAGTATGCAAACACCCGTCAACGCAAGACGCTTGTTCGGCCATTGCGCAAGAATTGTAAAGCTTGCCCTTAACGGACACTTTCCAAGGCGTCATGTAAAGAATACCTGTTACATACTCGGATCCATCGCCTTTGATTGTCTTTGCGTTTGAACCTACGCCGATTAGATTATACTTAGACATTTTTGCTTTTCCTTATATTCCAATGTAAGCATGTGTATTTTCTATTTCCTGTTAGAGTTATCGCAAAGTAATTCTAGAGATGTAAAGCAAAAAAATTAAATAAATTGCAGCCTGGTGTGTATTCTATACTTTATTTACAAAGCATATCCAAAGGTATAGTTTCTATTTTGTATATATAATGTGTAAGGGTTTTCATTCGAGTTTTTGAATGTGTTAATCGTTATAGAGCATAACTGTTATAAGGTATAACTGTTATGGGGTATATCTAATCAGAATAACAAAAGAGAGGGGTAGGTATTTTTTCATGCATCAATTCCACTTTTAATGAACACTTGTTAAATTCTGCCCAGAAAATACGCATTTTTATTGATTTATTGAGGAAACATCAGTAATAAAATGCAGTAATATCAATAGATTAACACATAAAAACACCACAAAACCGAACAAAACAGCCTAAAAAGCGCCAGGGGGCGAGGGCCACGGGGGGTTGGTGCGTTACGTGTATACGTATAAACACACAGAAGGGCTTTTTTAATGCACAACTAATACGTGTAACCTACAATGTATACCCCCTACTGGACCAATTAGTAGTAACTTTATGTTACAGTATGTTACAAAATAGAGGGAATTACGTTACAAGTAAAACTTTCTTTTGTTTATTTACAGTATCTTAGCATTTTGTAGCCGTAATAGGGTATTGACCAGGGGGTAAAAGCATGTATAACTTCGTAGAAGTAGAAGCCTATAGTTAAACTTTAAGAGTTTTAACTTAAATAAAGTAATAACTAATAAATAGTTTAACATATATAGAAAGTGTTACATAAAAGAGAGTGGACATAGGAAGAGTTTTAACATATAGTTAAACTATAGTGTTGACAACTCTATAATAGTTACGTAAACTATTTGTATGTAACACAGTATAAAAGTAATAAACATAAGTGTTACACTAAGGTATGTGTCACAATTATATGTGTCTCTCTCTCCTTGTCTCCTCTCTCCTCACACGTAGTTTGCGACACATACCTCTTCTTTCCATAAATTTGTAATATTAAGTGTTGACAATGCGTAGTAAAAACATACAACTATATGCATCAGATAATGTCATTGAAGAGTTTTACGAAGCTATTGCAGCTAATGATAGTAAAAGACTAAGACGTATTCACATTCCCAAGTCAGATGTATTCTATGTCCGTGCTGCTATAGAGGCTGACACTGGAGTGAGGTACACACTAGACCACGTAGAGAGAGCTATGTATCTTGAAGGTATGCTTTCACGTAGGGATGTGTTAGACCCAGACAGAGAACGTGAAGGTGTAGGCTAATGTCCCGCAATTATAAGTCAGAGTATGAGAACTACCAGGGTACACCAGCCCAGCGCAGACGTAATGACGCACGTAAAGCTGCAAGACGTAAGATGGAAGCAGCAGGTAAAGTACGTAAGGGTGACGGTAAAGACGTAGACCATAAGAATGGTAACCCTAAAGATAACAAGATGGCTAATCTACGTGTAACAACAAAGTCTAACAACCGTAGTATTCCCCGTAATAGTAAAGCAGGTAAGGCGTAATATATATGGCATACAGTCTAGGTAATAAATCACGTATTAAGCTGGAGGGTGTAAATCCAGACTTAGTAGCTGTTGTTGAACGTGCTATTGAACTATCTAAGCAGGACTTCTCTGTGATTTGTGGTCTACGAACTGTCAAAGAACAAGAAGCTCTTGTAGCTAAGGGTGCGTCTCAGACTATGAAGTCAAAGCATCTTGAAGGTAATGCTGTAGACTTAGCAGCATACTGTGATGGCATCCGTTGGGAATTAAATTTATACGACGAGATAGCTGATGCAATGCTTAAAGCTGCTAAGGAATTAGGTGTGACCCTTCGCTGGGGTGCTGCGTGGCATAAGAACTTAAATGATTGGAGTGGTACAGCAGAAGATCTAATGAATGAATATATAGACCTTCGTCGTAGCCAAGGGAAACGTCCATTTATTGATGCACCACACTTTGAGTTGGTATAATTATGTACGAGATGATAGACATTATAATGCAGTGGTTAGTAGCGCCTGTCATAATCGTAGTATGGCATCTATTTTCTAAAGCCAATATTCATGAAACGGAAATAGCTGTACTTAAATCTCAACTAGAAAGCTCTAGAGTTTCCTACGATAGGGAAATGAAAGAGATGAAAGAAACCATTAAAGCAATCTTTAACAAGCTCGACAGTATTGAACATGCGCTGCGAGACAGATAATGGACCCTATTACAATTATATCTGGTGCCACTGTAGCATTTAACGCTATTAAAAAGGGTATTCAGGTAGGTCGTGATCTACAAGACATGCATGGACAGTTATCCCAATGGGCTAGTGCCATGTCAGACTTAGGTCAAGCTGAGAAGAGGGTAAACAACCCACCGTGGTGGAAATCTCTTGGTGGATCTGTAGAGGCAGAAGCTTTAGAGGTTTGGAATGCCAAGCGTAAAGCAGATGCTATGCGTAATGAACTACGGCAACACATAAGCTTTGTATACGGTCCACCAGCTTGGGAAGAACTTGTACGCATTGAGGCTAAGATCCGTAAACAAAAGAGAGACCACGAATATCGTAAGGTTGAGATACAAGAGACTATTATTACTTGGACTATATCAATCTTACTTCTGTTATCGGGTATAGGTGCTTTAGCGTTCTTTATATGGATTAGTTCAAAGCAATGAAAAAGTTTGGTAATAAGTATTACGTTTATGATAAGAACGGTAAGATACTTATTATTACTACAAATAGAAGGATAGCTGATAATGTCTATAACACCAGAGTGGTTGGATAAGTGGCGCATCTGGCCACGTATGATTATAACATTGTATGGCTTTGCATTCTATAAAACGACAACATGGTTTATGGCTTTACCAGACCCAACTAATGCACAAGCTGGTTTCGTATCTGTTATTGTAGGTGCAGGTGCAGGTTTCTTTGGGATATACGTAAATGGTAAAAACACGAGTACTGTTAACTATACTACTAATAACCCTGATAAGTAGTTGCAGCCAGATACCATCATTTCTATTTGGTGGTGGTGGTCCGAACGTAGCAGCGAATACGCAGATAGGTAAAGAGAATAACCAAGGCATAAACATAAAGACTACAACTGAATCTGCACTACGTCCTGAAAACGTCATAGAGGCTCCTGTAGATACTATAAACCAAAATGTGACCCAGACCACCAACGTAGATCGTACCCTCATTGTGTGGCTTGTTTTAATAGGTCTCCTTGGATGGCTACTACCTACACCTAGTCAGATGGGAAGAGCCTTACTAGAGGCGGTTACAGCACCTTTTAAAAGGAAAGATTAAATGTCAGATCAATATGAAGTAAAATATACGATACGTGTTCCTAAAAGTCGTAATCCTCAGACAGGTGCAGTTAAGTATCAAAGCTCTGGCTACACTAGCACACCCTTAAGTATAAGAGCGTCTAGCCCAGAAGAAGCCAAGAAGCTTGCTGCAAAGCATGAAACTATAACAAAAGCTAAAACACAGGCTGCAAAAGGCTTAGATTACGATATGCCAAAGCCACGTGTTCAGATGTCCGTAACACGTATTTCTGGTAAAGGCGGCGGTGGCGGTGGCATTATGACACCAGACGGTAATAGCTCAGGATTGAAGGGTCTCCCTAAAGGGATGACACGTAAGTTCAATAAAGGCGGCTCTGTTAAAAAGAAGAAATAGTAATGACTGTAGAATATCGTGGTGAAACGTTTGAAGGTTACAATAAACCTAAGCGCACACCTAAGCACCCTACTAAATCACACGTAGTACTTGCCAAGGAAGGTGGTACTATTAAAATGATCAGGTTTGGTGAACAGGGAGCTTCCACAGCAGGGAAACCAAAGTCTGGCGAGTCAGATGCCATGAAAAAGAAACGTGCTTCTTTCAAGGCACGTCATGCATCAAATATCGCTAAGGGTAAAATGAGTGCCGCATACTGGGCAGATAAGGTGAAGTGGTAATGTGGTTTGCTGTTGTGTTCTTCTGTACTATCCCTTCTGATTTAAACTCTTGTGTACTATCAGGTAATACTTCTGTAATGCACACCAGCGAAGAGGCTTGTCTAGAAGATGCACGTGGTTATGCTACTGTGCTGCTTATGCAGAACATATACGCTAGACCAGCTTGCTTTAAACTAGGAGAACAAGCGTGATGCCAGTACATAAGGTTCCAGGTGGATACAAGTGGGGTAAGACTGGTAAAGTCTACAAAACTAAAGCAGAAGCAGAGAAGCAAGGTAAAGCTATTTATGCTTCTGGTTATGCAGAGGGTGGCTTGTACGCTAACATACATGCTAAACGTAAACGTATCGCTTCAGGTAGCGGTGAAAAGATGAGAAAACCTGGTACTAAGGGTGCGCCCAGCGCAAAAGCATTTAAACAAGCAGCTAAGAAAAAGGATAAGTAAATGGCAGATAAAAAGAAAACACTAAAGACATACAAGACTGCAGCAGGTGCGCAGCAGTATGGTGACGATACAGCTTGGAGAAAGCTATCTAAAAAAATAACCGACGACTTTGTAGATCTTAGTACATCAGACTTTAAGAAAAAGTATGGTGCTGATGCATATCAAATGTATAAAAAAGTACATGCAGGTGAGACTGCATCAGTAGCAAAAAAGTATAAAGAAGAAGGTTATGGTAAACGTCTTGTAAAACAGCTTGAAGGCTACGAAAAAGAATGGCAAGATAGTTCCAAGAAACCTGGTTATAAAAAAGGTGGCTACGTTAAATGTGGTGCATCTAACCCTCCAAGTAAAAAACGGTAACATATGAAATACTATCATAAATATAAAGAAGCCTTAGAAGCTCATGGATATGTTGTTGATGAACATGGCTTTGTATGGGACAGTATGGGTAACCAATCTGCAGGTGAAGACAACTACGGAAACGTGCAGAGTAAAGACCCAAATGTAACTCATATCTGCCAGACTGCACAGGCTGAGATGGACAAACCAAAGCCAGCACCCAAGAAGGTTGCTAAGAAGGTGGTAAAAGATGAGCCTAGTATCACAGGGTAAACCAGCCCGTAAGAAGTCTGTATGGGGTCATAACACGGGTACGGCTACAGAGACCGTATATACCTGTCCTGCTAACTGTGTGGCAGAGGTAACGTTTATCCACATACATAACTCTACAGGTAACACTAATATTACAGTAGAGTGGTACGTAGCAGCAGACTCCTATACTTCACACTTCTTAGAGGGTAAAAACCTTGGTGCAGCAGAGTACGTACAGTTTCCAGATATAGAACTTGTGTTACAAGCTGGTGACAGTATTAAAATTACACCTGATACTGCTGCACACATCGACAGTATCCTAACTGTAACTGAAACCTTTGTGCCTGTAGGGTAACAGGTATGCATAAATAGGTACTACTACCTGACCTAACGTTAAGTATAACTATCTCCGCACTCAAACAAAAAGGAGATAGTGCTATGAAAAACTGGTTGAAGAAAATCTGGATTGCTATTGAAGAAAGCCAACAAAGACGTGCAGATTATTACATGCTAACCAAATTCACAGATCGTGAACTGAATGACTTGGGTATTAGTCGTTCCCAAATAAGAGAGATTATCTATGGCAAGAACGCTAACAGAAAAACAACAGAAGTTTCTTGATGTCTTGTTTGACGAGGCAGGTGGGGATGTAGTAGCAGCTAAGAAGCTTGCTGGTTATGACCCTGCCTCAAGCACTGCTGCTATTGTTGAATCCCTAAAAGACGAGATTGCAGATCGCACTCGTACATTCTTTGCACGTGTTGCTCCAAAAGCAGCTATGTCTATGGTAGGCGCTCTATATGACCCTACAGAATTAGGCATTAAAGAGAAGATGACAGCAGCAAAAGACTTGCTAGATCGTGCAGGACTTGGTAAAGTAGATAAAGTAGATGTCACATCTTCTAGTGGGGGCATCTTTTACTTGCCACCAAAAGAAGGTTCAAACGAATAATAGAGAATAGAGAATTAGGGTTTTGGCAGCTACCGTTGCCTCCTAGAAACACTGACAAAAAATGGCATCCCATTGTACGTGTAACTAATAAGATACCGTGGGGATATAAACTAGATCCTGAAAACGATAAGCTATTGATGCCTATCGAGTCTGAACTTGAAGCGTTAGAGCTTGCCAAGCGTCACTTAAAACAGTATAGTTACAGAGCAGTAGCTAACTGGCTATCTAAACAGACAGGCCGCTACATATCACATATGGGCTTAAAGAAGAGAATAGAAGTTGAGCGAAGACGTAAAAAAGCAGCTGTTATTAAACGTAAGCTTGCCAAGTGGCTCGAAGAAACCCTTGAGGAAATCGAGAAACTCGAAAACCAGGGGGTCGGGGCATACTCAGAGATCGGAAAAGACAAGTGATACAGTCGTCACCCCTGAATTAGAGACTGTACCAGCACAAGTCAAAGCCCCTGAGTTCGACGTGGATTTAGCACAAGAGGTAGTGTTTAAGCCAAACCCTGGCCCCCAGACTATGTTTTTAAGTGCGTCAGAGCGTGAGGTTCTGTACGGTGGTGCTGCAGGTGGCGGTAAATCATACGCTATGTTAGCAGATCCACTGCATGGTTTGAATGATCCTAACTTCTCTGGCTTGCTTGTACGTCATACTACAGAAGAACTACGTGAACTAATACAAAAGTCCCAGGAGTTATACCCTCGTGCAGTACCAGGAATCAAATGGAGTGAACGTAAATCTCAATGGATTAGTCCACGTGGCGGTCGTCTCTGGATGTCTTATCTTGACAAGGATATGGACGTTACACGTTACCAAGGTCAAGCCTTTAACTGGATTGGTTTCGACGAACTTACACAATGGTCTAGCCCTTACGCTTGGGATTATATGAGATCACGTCTACGTAGCGCCCATGCTAACGACTTAGGTTTGTACATGAGAGCTACAACAAACCCTGGCGGCGCTGGGCATAGCTGGGTTAAGAAGATGTTCATTGACCCTGCACCTGCTGGTAAGGCTTTCTGGGCAACACATCTAGACTCTGGTGAGACTATTACGTTTCCCAAAGGTCATAGCAAAGAGGGTCAACCTCTATTTAAACGTCGCTTTATACCTGCCTCTCTATTTGATAACCCATATCTTTCTGAGGCAGGTGACTACGAGGCCATGCTTCTATCACTACCAGAGCATCAGCGTAAGCAGTTGCTAGAGGGTAATTGGGATGTTAACGAGGGTGCAGCTTTCCCTGAGTTTGATAGGTCCAAACATGTAATAGAAGCTTTTGATGTTCCACAGTCTTGGACTAAGTTCCGTGCATGTGACTATGGTTACGGCTCTTACACTGGGGTTCTCTGGTTCGCTGTATCTCCTGATGAACAGCTTATCATTTATAGAGAACTCTATTGCTCTAAGGTTACTGCTTCTGATTTAGCAGATATGATCCTAGACGCAGAGAAAAATGACGGTGGTATGAGATACGGTGTGCTTGACTCTTCTTTGTGGCACAACCGTGGCGACACGGGTCCGTCGCTTGCAGAGCAGATGAATATGAAGGGTTGCCGCTGGCGTCCGTCTGACCGTTCTCGTGGCTCCCGTGTCGCTGGAAAAAACGAAATACATAGACGGTTACAGGTAGATGAATTTACTGAAAAGCCCCGTCTTGTATTTATGGATAACTGCACTAACACTATTGCACAAATCCCTAGCATACCTCTAGATAAAAGAAACCCAGAGGATGTTGATACTAACGCAGAAGATCACTTGTATGACGCTTTGCGATACGGGATCATGACCCGCCCACGTAGCAGAAGTATATGGGACTATGACCCAGCTACACAACGAACAGGCTTTCAAGCCGCAGACACAACGTTTGGATATTAAGAATGGCAGAACAAGAAGAGATGTTTGAAACAGATGAAGTCATAGCTGCAGAGAGCAGTGATGATAGCATCTTTACGCAGAAGTCTAGCGTAGTTAGTTTCGTTGAGGATCGGTTCTCTCGTGCAGAAGATGCTCGTTTCGCAGACGAAGGACGTTGGCTACAGGCTTATCGCAATTATCGTGGTCTTTATGGTCCAGACGTAAAGTTCACAGATACAGAGAAGTCACGTGTCTTTGTTAAGGTTACCAAGACTAAAACCCTTGCAGCCTATGGCCAGATTGTAGATGTACTTTTTGGTAACAATAAATTCCCTCTTACGGTAGATCCTTCTATTCTGCCTGATGGAGTTGCAGAATCTGTACATATTAACATTGACCCTAATGCTGATCAGGCTGGAGATGCACTAAAAGCTATTACACGTGACGAACCTGCACGTCCATATCTAATTGGGCCAGATACAGAACTGCGTCCAGGTGAAACTATGTCTGACCTAAAAAACAGACTAGGGCCACTAAAGGAAAAGCTAGCACCTGTAAGCGAGAAAGTTGTTGAGGGTGTTGGTACAGGTAATACCACCATTACATTCCATCCTGCTATGATCGCAGCTAAGAAGATGGAAAAGAAGATCCATGATCAGCTACAGGAATCAGGCGCTTCTATCCACCTACGCTCTATGGCCTTTGAGATGGCCCTACTAGGCACTGGTGTTATGAAGGGGCCATTTGCTGTAGATAAAGAGTATCCTAACTGGAATGAAAATGGCGAATACGAACCTCTAATTAAAACTGTCCCTGAATGTAGTCATGTTTCTATATGGAATTTCTATCCAGATCCAGAAGCTACTTCTATGACTGACGCAGAGTACACCATCGAGCGTCATAAGATGTCTCGCACTCAGCTACGTGCCTTAAAGAATCGTCCTTACTTTATGAGTGACGCTATTAACAAAGTTATAGATAGAGGCCCAGATTATGTGCAGAAGCACTGGGAACAAGCTATGGAAGATGAGGGTACACAGCCTGAATCAGAGCGTTGGGAAGTGCTAGAGTTCTGGGGATTCATTGATACATCTATGCTAGAGCAGCACGGTATTAAAATCCCTGCATCTCTAAAAGACCTAGATGAAGTTAACGCTAACGTATGGGTAAGTAATGGTGAAGTAATCCGTATGGTTTTGAACCCTTTCAAACCTGCACGTATTCCTTACTACGCTGTACCATATGAGCATAACCCTTACAGCTTCTTTGGTGTTGGTATTGCAGAGAATATGGATGATACGCAGACTCTTATGAATGGCTTTATGCGTATGGCTATTGACAATGCTGCACTATCTGGTAACCTTATCATTGAGGTAGACGAGACTAACCTAGTCCCAGGTCAAGACCTGTCTGTATATCCTGGCAAGGTTTTCCGTCGTCAGGGTGGCGCACCAGGTCAAGCTATCTTTGGTACTAAATTCCCTAACGTTGCTCAAGAGAA
>Ga0208795_1001177_pt1 | contig 12087 bp, 27 predicted proteins | sample CB_VirMetaG_6_FD_184541 | JGI IMG/M metagenome (GOLD analysis project Ga0208795, IMG submission 184541) | Freshwater to marine saline gradient viral communities from Chesapeake Bay - CB_1508_2 Viral MetaG (SPAdes) (version 4) | ecosystem: Environmental > Aquatic > Marine > Coastal | place: USA... | reverse complement strand
AATAACGATGGTTATATCTACAAGATGCTCTATGATGAGCTACTCAAGGAAAACAAGCAACTCCGTAAGAGTTCCCTAGAAACTTACCTAGAGAAGGTTAAGGCGGACTTGGGTCAGGAGTTCTGGGAATTTCAAGATTTTATTATAGTAAATGCACTCAAGGAGTTCATCAGTGACCTAGAAGACCCTACACAAGACATCCATGAGACACCTGATAACAAAGCTGTTAACCTGAGTGCTATGTACACAGTGCTAAAATACTTCTTGACATATGATGATTACAAAGAGTATGTTACCTCCCGTAAGCTACATAAGGATGATGAAGATGACTGACTACAGTGACTATCGAGTGTGGAAAGAGGAAGATTCTTACGAAGGTACTGAGGAGTATCTTCAAGAGCACCAAGAGTACACAGCAGAAGATATATATGCCATGTGCAAACGCCTAATTAAGGCTGCTGAGGCTAAGGGTCTTGAGGGTTGTTACCTGAAGTTTCGTTCGCACCATGAGCCTTATGAAGATTGGCTGGGGAATCCCTCTGTTACAGCTTGTGGGTACCGTAAGCTATCTCAGGTTGAAGCTGGAGAACAAGACCGACAAGATAAAATCTATGCAAAGGCTGAGGAGTTGGGCATTACTTTCTTTGAGGCGAATATCCTTATGCAGCTACAAGAACGAGGGGTTATCTGATGACTTTTGAAGATTGGTATAAGACTAAGTATCCAGACCTAAGACCTGAAGGTGACGATCTGTACAATGACCTAAAGGAAGCTTTTATCGTGGGGTTTGACTTCTCATCGGATATGTTTGATAACTACACTTACGATGATGTCATTTGTTTCGAGGAAGGCCTGTGAGAGAGGTCGTGTTTGATACCGAAAGTGATGATTTAGCCTACGAATGTACTAAACTACATATCCTAAGCTACACATACGATGGTGAGACGTACCACAGCACCAATAACTACGATGAGATGAGGGAGTTCTTCAATCAAGAAGATACCTTGTTTGTAGCACACAATAGCATTACCCATGATATGGTAGTTATCAATCGTATCTTGGGTGTGTCTATGGACTACAAGAAGTATGTGGATACACTAGCAGTCTCTTGGTTTCTATACCCTGATCGTCAGTCACATGGCTTGGGTAGTTTCCAACAAGAGAGTGGACTAGAGAAGCCCCCTGTGACAGACTGGCATGATGTGACCTACGAACAAATGAAACACCGCTGTGAGAGTGACGTAAGGCTTAACTGGTGGCTATGGCAAAAGCAACGTAAGAGACTTGAGGAGATTTACAATGGCTAATCATTGGCACTACCAGGTAATGAAGCATAAGGGTGAAGAAGGTGATTGGTATGGCATACACGAATACTATCCCTTTTCTGAGGGTAAGGCAGGATGGACCAAAGAAACAATAAGCTTAGATAAGGCTGAGACTGTAAGCGAACTTAGGACTATGATTTGGCGTATTCTTGATGACTTTGATAAGCATGGGGTTAAAGATTATGAATAACGAAGACCTAAAGCAACGACTACGAGATATGGGAACCTTGAGTGACTCTCGTACACCTAAAGACGCCCTAGAGTACATCGAGGAACTTGAGGCCAGTAATAGAGAGTACGCACTAGAAACCTTATCCGCACTAAGTCAAGCACAAGAGGCCTACGAGGCTCAAGTATCTCTTGCGGATGAACTAGATCGTGCTTGTCAGTGGGTAGACTACTGGTCAGAACTATGGGAGAAGTTACTACTGAGGGTAAGCTTTGGGTAATCAAAGAGCTTTTTGGTGAAGACTTACTTGATAAGGTAACACTTGAGGAGGATACCAAGGATGGAACCTGATGACCACGGCACTTGCATTAACTGTGGGTATGACCTAAATGATGAGTACGTATGGGACTTCTACTTCAATATCTATGGCAACGAGGAAAAGGCAAGTGAAATAGCTGCTATGTTTGGTGCCTCCAAGGGCTACGGTAGGTTCGGTAAGGAGGTACTTGTGACAGCTTATGATAAACACTGGAATAAGTTGCCTAAGTTTTACATGTGTCCTAAATGCGAGGAGAGGATCAATGAAACCCCTAAGTGATGACATCCTAAGATTCATACGCTACCTAAACTTTAAGCAGGATTGTATGAGAGAACAAGAGGCTAACCCTCTGGTAATGGACCTAGAGAAAGCCCAACGGCACTACAACGAACTTGAGGCTATCAAACTAGAGAAGACTGAAGCCTTAGCTAAGGTAATGCCTAAGATACCAGTGTGTAGCTACAAGAATAAGCCTAAGGTTATGACAAAGCAAGATGGTTCCATGAGTGCTAATGCTGAGAAGTGGTATCAGTTACTCAAGGAACAACACCTACCTAGCACTACAGAGGGTGTAGTAACAGTCATAGAGGGTCACGAGGATGGCAACCCTAATAGCCCTAGCCAAGTAAAGGAATGGCTCTACAGCTTAGGTTGGAAGCCCTGTACGTACAAGTTCGATAGGAACAAGAATACAGGGGAAGAAAAGAAGATTGAACAAGTGCGCTATAGCTCTCCTAGTGACCCACGTAAGGGTATGCTTACAGATAGTGTACTCAAGCTAAAGGCTAAGGAACCGGGTATTGAGCATCTTGAGGGTCTGACTGTAGCTTCCCACCGTATGAGTATCTTTAAGGGGTTCCTTGAGAGTGCTGATAGTAATGGTCATGTAGTAGCTAGTGCTGGTGGTCTTACGAATACCCTACGCTTTAAGCATAGAGCGCCTATCGTTAATCTACCTAAAGTGGGTAGCCCTTGGGGTGAGGAAATACGTGGGTGTATTGTAGCTCCTGATGGGCATACTGTGTGTGGTGCTGATGTTGTGTCACTAGAGAGTAACACTAAGCGGCATTATATGTGGGACTATGACCCTGCTTATGTAACTGAGATGAGTGCTGAAGGATTCGACGAACATTTGGATTTGGCTAAACATGCTGGTGAAGTTACCCAAGAACAGATTGACCTGTACAACGAAGGTAAAGCCCCAGAACTTAAAGCTGTACGTAATGTGTTTAAACCCGCTAACTATGCTGGTATCTATGGTGTTAGGGAGCTTACACTGAGTAGGCAAACTGGTATGAGCGTCCAAAGGTGTAAAGACCTTATTGAGGCTTATTGGGAGCGTAACTGGTCAGTAAAGGAGATTGCTAAGGCACAGTATATCAAGACCTTAAAAGATGGTAGTATGTACCTAAAGAACCCTGTCTCAGGGTTTTACTACAGCCTAAGGTATGCTAAAGATGCTTTCTCTACGCTAAACCAAGGTACTGGTGTTTTTGTGTTTGACCTATGGCTTATGAAATGCCGTCAGAAAGGTCTTGTGTTTTCACTGCAGATGCACGACGAACACTTGTCATACGTAAAGATTGGCAATGAGGAACACCACAAGGAACTACTACAAGAAGCTATGAAAGAGGTAAACGAGACACTAAAGCTAAACGTAGATATTACTAGTGACATTCAATTCGGGAGTTCCTATAGTGCAGTGCATTAGGTGGAGGACGTATGGGAAATAAACTAAAAGTATTAGACCTTTTTGCGGGTATCGGGGGCTTTACTCTAGGGTTAGAAAAGACAAGACTTTACGAAACTGTAGCGTTCTGTGAATGGAACAAGAGTTGCCAAGATGTCTTGAGTAAGCATTGGCCTGATACACAGTGTTACAGCGACATTAAGGAAGTGTCCCTACCAGAAGCCTTCTGTGATGTGATAACTGGCGGTTTTCCTTGTCAAGATATCAGCTATGCAGGTAAGGGTGTAGGTATCGAAGGTGAAAGATCAGGGCATTGGAAACACTATTGGAGACTTATAAATGAAATCAAGCCAAAAGGGGTTATCATCGAAAACGTATCAGCCCTTCGCACTAGAGGATTGGACGTTGTTCTTCAAGACCTCAATGAGATCGGGTATGATGCAGAATGGCACTGTATCCCAGCTTCCTACTGTAGCGCCCCTCACTCGCGGGACAGAATATGGATACTTGCCTACAGTCGCAGCCAGAGAGGGAAGGGATTGGTCCCGTTACGAGGTTTTAGCGAAACTAGACAAGGGGGATGGAACGGCCAAAAGGATTTGCAACAAATCTACAGTGACCCCTTTGGAAGAAAAGACAATCGTTGGCCTGAACCCTTGCTTTGCCGAATGGATGTTCCACTACCCCGTAGGTTGGACAGACTTAAGCAAGTAGGTAATTCAGTCTACTGGCCTATCGTGGAACAATTGGGTTATCACTTGTACTCCAACCTTAGTGAGTCTTAAAGGCAACACTCAGACTATATAAACAACAACCTGTTGTATTTCCTCTGGAAAAGGACTTATATAATAGGGTAACACAGGACAAAGGAAATAAGCATGTTGAAGGATAACCTTAGAGAATCTATCGCAGACATCGTTCTCCAGTCGCATAGTTTCACAGTTGAATTTGGCTACGCAGGGGACTTGTGGGCAGCAGACGCAATAATTAAGATTGTGAAGGAATCTCACGAAGCAGTAAAAAATAACACGCAGTAGATGGAGACTAATAATGGAATACTACAACAATTGGTTTATGGGTAAGGTTATTGAGGCCCTGAACTCTACCAAACCCACGCGAAAACACAAAGAAGTTATTAGTAAACTACGCAAACTTATCAAGAATGAAGGACTAAAGTAAATGGCTACAGTATACATCGAAGGCACAGCACAATACGCACGAGTATTCGAGGGAGACCAAGACCTTGGTAAGAACCTCCCAGAAGGCTCAGACCAGCGTAACAAGCTAGAGAGCATCCAAGGTCAGTACGTCATTAACTTGTTTGTTACCAAGGAAGCCAAGAAGAAGGCTATCGCTGATGGTATTCCTAACAAGGGTATGACTGCCCAACTGTGGAAAGAAGACGCTGAAGGTAATCTGTACTACAAGTGTACCCGTAAGCACTTTAACCCTAAGTTCACAGACAAGACTACTGGTGAGCAAGGTGTAGTAATGGGGCCACCAGTTATCGTTAAGGATACACCAGAGGGTGTTAAGCCTTGGGACAAAGACACTGATGGTTTGATTGGTAATGGTTCTACAGTGGTAGTTAAGTTTAACGTGTGGGAAGATAAGATTGCAGAGATGATGGCAATTAAGGTGGTAGAACACGTACCCTATGAGCCTGCGTCACTTAACGAAGGAGGCTTCTGATGAAGTTTACTACAAATGAAAGCTGTGGAGAGTGCGTGGCCTACTTAGATGGTCTTTATCTTATTATTAATGATACAGAGGATGGTCCTGTAGCTTTGAGTGAACTTGGGGTTGGTAAAGACCCCCTTTGGGTTCCATATAAAGAAGGCGTTAAAAAGTTCTACAAAGGCGATAGCGTAACAATTACGTTTTAATACATTTATGCCCTGCAAGGGTTTAAGGAGCAACGCGACGATGACTAAAGTAACATTTCTGTACGAAGAAGATTGTGAATACACAGGTACACGCACTATGATGCTAACACGGGATAAGGAGGATATGGACCTTAAAGACCTTGTGGACTTCCTAGCTGATGCTGCACGATCCGCTGGTTATACTTATGTAGAACAAGTGGGTGTCATTAAGAGTGATGGTGATGAAGTCTGGAGTGAAAGCTAATGAATAACTGGGTAGTGTCTAACATTAGTACGATTGTCCTGTTCGTGTTGCTAGGGGTTGCTGTAGGTCTAATCACCTTTGCCCCTAGTGTCTTTGTGCCATTGCTTATCTTTGGCATTTTTGTAGCTATCGTAGTCGAAGGTAAGAAGAAACTAGACGATAAAGATGAGGAGGATCGCTGGTGAGTGAAAACCAAATCGTAGCTACCTTAGTAGACCACATGGGTACGGACGATAGTATTGCTACAGCAGCTAGGGTGTCCTTTAACAAAACAGCAGGTAACTACACAAAGGAGCAGAACACTAAGCTACTGATTTACCTCGCCAAGCATAAGCACATGTCTCCTTTTGGGCATGTGTTCCTTAGCTTCCACATTAAGGCTCCTATCTTTGTGGCTCGTCAACTTGTTAAGCATAAATTCCTACGCTGGAATGAGGTTAGCCGTAGGTACGTAGATGATGAGCCTGAGTTTTATACTCCTGATACTTGGAGAGGTCGGGCTGAAGATAAGAAGCAGGGCAGTGCAGATTGGTCTGTTCCTTATGATACCTATCCACTAGATGTTCAGACAGGCTACGATCAGTGGGAAGGGGCAGAATATTCTAGTTATTATGAAGTGGTGAACGAGTTGTATAACAGCCTACTTGCAGCTAACCTGTCGCCAGAACAAGCCCGTATAGTCCTGCCACAGTCTACTATGACAGAATGGTACTGGTCGGGCTCGCTAGATGCTTTTACGGACATGTGTTCGCTTAGGCTTAAAGAGGATACCCAATATGAGTCACGATTGGTAGCTGAACAGGTCTACCGCCAAATGAAAGAGGTGTTTCCTATTGCTGCACCGTTGCTAGTAGAAGGGGTTTACTAATGGCGTCCTGTAGACACCCTACAGACCAAGAGCTAAATGACATAATAGAGCACTTTTACACCAAAGAAGGTAGGCTGTTCGTTAAGAAACTGTATGGTGCGCCCGGATGTGAGAAACCTATTGGACACGAAATCAAAGGGGGTAAACGTAGGCTGAAGATACAGTTTAGGGGGCGTTACTACATTGGGTATCGTGTGATCTATTTTCTACACTGTGGGGTTTGGCCGGACGACGTGATCGACCATATCAACGGGGATATTAAAGACAATAGACCAGAAAACCTTCGTGTTTTGACGCCCCAACAAAACAATAGGTCTTACGCTAGAGTGAGAGATGGAGTGTCCTCAAGATACCGTGGTGTATGCTGGGTTGTTGCTAGGAAGAGGTGGAAATCTTCTGTAAAGCACATGGGTAAGAGGTATGGCGGTCGTTATTTTACTTCCGAAGAGGAAGCTGCTTTGCACTACAATTACACAGCACAACTTCTTGGGTTTAATAAGGAGGCTTTTAACATTGTGTTCTAAACCAAAGACTGTCTCAAAATGCCTCATTGATGGCGACATAATTTGTTATCGTGCGGCCTATAGTACAGAGGGGAGTCATCCAGACGACACTATTGACAAAGTAGACGCCTTGATGGACTATATTGTAGGTCAGACTATAGTATTCCCCTCTAAGGATAACCTAGAGTGCTACCTCACGGGGAGGGGAAACTTTCGTTTTGAGGTAGCTAAGACTACACCGTACAAAGGTAATCGTAAGGACGTGGTTAAACCTACAAACCTACCAGAAGCTAGGCAACACCTTATAGACAAGTGGGGTGCTGTAGTATCACAAGGAGAGGAAGCGGATGACTTGATTGGTATTGCTTCGGCTAGAGGAGACCCTGAGACTACCGTAGTTGTCAGCATAGATAAAGACATGCTACAGCTACAAGGATGGAACTGGAACTTCGTTAAGGATGTATGGACTAAGGTTTCCATTGATAGTGGCAACAAGTTCTTCTATACACAAATCTTAACGGGGGATAGGGCAGACGCTATCCAAGGTATCAAAGGTATTGGTCCTGTGAAGGCTGGTAAGATACTTGAGGGGCTAACTACAGAACAAGAGTTGTATGATGCTTGTGTTAAGGCTTACGATGGTAACACAGACAGGGTACTAGAGAACGCTAGGCTGCTTTGGTTACGTAGGTACCATAATGAAATGTGGGGTCCACCTAATGACAGCTAAAAGGGAACACTTCAGATCAGGTCTTGAGTATTCTATCGCCAAGCAGCTAGAGGACGGTGGTATAACTTACGAATACGAGAAGCTAAGGTTGAAGTACCAACGTCCGCTATCCACATACACACCTGACTTTGAACTACATAATGGCATCATAATAGAAGGGAAAGGTAAGTTTGTAGGTTCCGATAGGTCTAAGCACCTTTTGATTAAGGAGAGACATCCTGAGTTGGACATTAGGTTTGTCTTTAGTAACAGCAAGTCTAAGCTGTACAAAGGGAGTAAACAGACTTATGGTGGTTGGTGTGATAAATACGGGTTCAAATACTCAGATAAAGTAATACCAGATGAATGGTTAAAGGAATGACTTATGAGGATTCTTGTATGCGGTGGTAGAAACTATGGGTATACGCCTGAGAGTGGTTACACCAAGAAAGATTTTGCGGTATTCAGCAAAGCTATGGATATTGTAATGTCACACAAGCCTAGCGTGATTATACAAGGTAATGCTAAGGGTGGGGATGAGGTTGGTCATCTCGTGGCAGAAGCCCTTGGATTGCCGGAGGAAGTCTACAAACCGGAGTGGGCAGCAGGTAAGGCAGCAGGACCTATCCGTAACAAGCGTATGCTGGACGAAGGGAGGCCTGATTTGGTAATTGCCTTTAAAGGGGGCAATGGTACTGCGAACATGATTAGTATCGCCCGTAAAGCTGGTGTAGGGGTCGTGGAATACGAATAACCATTAAAGGAGTAACTTATGAGCATTAAAGTAGGCATCGGAATGTACCTCTGTACTTTAGGTATGACTATCGCAAGGTTTGGTCTTGACCTTACAGGTGTTACGGAGGAAGCTACAGGAGACGAAGACGGTCCTATCTCTGTGTACTGCGTCCTTGATGGGCCATTTACTCAGGGTGACATCGAGGATTGCGGATGGGGTGGACCTGATGATTATGAGGCATACCTCTTGGTTAAGATAGAGCATATGGGTGTAGTATCTGATGTAGAGTGGTACTTTGAGACTGTAGAGGAAGCCTTCGTATGGGTACGGCACTTTAAGACTTCTATTGATCCTATCATTATTGAAAGTGGTGACACTAATGTCTAAAGATTACAGTTACTCTGCTAAAAAGAGGGTACTACAAGCAGCCAAAGTTGATCTGGTGGCTTATGCTCACTGGGGAGGTTCTACAATGCACTTGGAAATCTTGGATCAGATTCTTATGGATTTGATTGCTTTGGAGAGTAAATACAATGAGTAAAGATTACCTAATCGTACCCGACCCCCACAGTCATCACGCCCATAGTAACGATAGGGCAGACTGGCTAGGGCAATTCATCAAGGACCGTAAACCGGATGTTGTAGTGAACATGGGGGACCAATGGGACTTGCCTTCCTTGAGTAGTTTTGATAAGGGTAAGGCTTCTTTCAATGGTGCTAACTACGAGAAGGACATCAACGCAGGGCTAGACTTCCAAGACCGTATGTGGCACCCTATGAAGCAGTCTAAGAAGAAGCAACCCCGTAGAGTGTTCCTTGAGGGGAATCATGAGCATCGGATTAAGAAGGTACTAGAGTACGAACCACACTTGGCAGGGGAACGCTATGGGATTTCCTACAGCAACCTACAGCTAGATGATTACTACCAAGATGTTGTTATGTACGAGGGTGGAACACCGGGTATCATCAACCTAGATGGCATCTCCTTTGCTCACTTTATGGTATCAGGTCTTATGGGGCGTCCTATTGGTGGTGAGCATCATGCGTCATCTCTACTAGCCAAGAACTATAGCTCCTGTGTTGTAGGTCATAGTCATACGGCAGACTTTGCTATTCGCTCAGGTTCTAATGGTAAAACTATCATGGGGCTTGTGTGCGGGGTTTTCCAAGATTACAACAGTGGCTGGGCGGGTTCGTGCAATAATTTATGGTGGAGAGGTTTGGTGTATCTTAAGAACGTAGAGGATGGTGTGTTCGATGTCGAATTTATATCCCTCGCTGCACTACGAAAGGAATACAAAAAGTGATACAGAGTACTCTTACTATACCAGAAGATATAAAAAACTACCTGCACTACAACGAAAACACTGGTGATTTAACTTGGATGAAAAGCCCTTCTCGCAGAATGGTTGTGGGTAGTATGGCAGGGTGTCTTGACTCTGAGGGTTACAAGCTGGTAAGATTCAATAGCAAGAATTATAGGTATGCTAGGGTCTGTTTCTTCCTTCATCACGGGGTCCAGCCTAGTGGTGTTGTTGACCATATTAATCGGGATAGGGGAGATAACAGAATTGAAAACTTACGACTTGTGACCATGAGTCAGAATAGGACCAATGCTAGGGGGTTTGGCAAGTCTGACTATAGGGGTGTTGGTTATCGTCCAGAAAGGGGCACATGGACATCTATTTGTGGTGGGAATTACTTAGGTTCTTCTAACAAGGCTGAGGAGGCAGCTCTCATGTATAATTATAAAGCTTTGGAAATGTATGGTAAACACTCTTATGTTAATCAAGTGTTCGAAGACGTCTCTGATGAGATACTTATGGGGGAGTACAGCGATTGAGCAAACGTAGTAACTTCGAGAAAGTACCTAAGGACTGGTACCCTACCACAGACCCTAATGCAGTAACACCTCTAGTGCCATTCATTCGTGGTTTGACATATGCAGAACCATTCTACGGTGAAGGTGACCTAGAGGACTTGCTTATGGATGTTGCTACGTGCCTATGGCGTAGTGACATTAGGGAGACTGTGGGTAGCTCTAAGGTAATGCCTGCTACGGACTTAAGAGAGGAAGACCTAGAGCATGTAGACTGTATCATTAGTAACCCACCCTTTACCAAAGGTACACTTTTACCTTGCATTGACCACTTGATTAGTCTAAAGCCTACATGGTTGCTACTACCAGCAGACTATATGCACAATAGGTACTTTGGTAGTTACATGAGTATCTGTGATAAGGCTGTTAGTGTTGGTAGGGTTAAGTGGTTCAAGGATAGTAAGTCTTGTAGTACAGATAATTTTGCTTGGTATCACTGGTGGGATGATAAACCTACAGTAACTAGATTCTATGGGCGTTAGAAAGGATAACCTATGACTATTACTTATGAAGATATCGAGTCCTTTAAGGAGTGGCAGACCTCTGAGGAATACTACAACCAAGAGGCTGAAATAAGTACACCCACCGTAATGGATATGGTTAAAGAGTTTGCTAAGGTTATGGGCCAAGAGCCTAATGAGATTCTATCAGAATCCCTTATTGATGAGGAATATGAAGAGTGGTTCTTTGAGGCTAGTCTACGGTCTGGCGAAGTATCCAAACACTATGCACAAAAGTATGACCTTACCAAAGAACTCAAGGAGCTATCCGACCTAGTGTATGTCATCTACGGGTACGCTAGTGTACGAGGATGGGACTTGGACGAGGCTGTACGTAGGGTACATCGTAACAACGTCTCACGGTGTATTCAACCTGATGGTAGTATCAAGCGTAGGGAAGACGGTAAGATTCTTCGTAATCCAGACTACCCGAAGCCTGACTTGAGTGGTTTGGTATGAGTAGGTGCAGGGAAGCCTCAAAAGAGGATTTGGAAAACCTAAAGGATTACTTTTACCACAGAGATGGTAAACTTTTTGCCCGAAAGGCTTACTGTAATCGTGTAAAGAAAGGCCAAGAGGTTGGCTGTAACAACGGGCAAAACTACCTTGTCGTCATGTGTAAGGGTAGGCTTTATATGGTTCACAGGGTTATCTACTACCTTAGCAACAACATTTGGCCTAAAGGGGTGGTAGACCACAAGAACGGAAACGGCCTTGATAACAACCCATATAACCTGAGAGACTTAACTCAGGGTGAGAACACTAGGTCTTACGGCCCTGCCCATAACGACTCAACGTCTAAATATCGTGGTGTCCACTGGTTTAGGAGGGATTCAAGGTGGCAGGCGCAAATACACTGCAAAGGTAAAAAGTACCACTTAGGTTACTTTGATTGCCAGAAAGAGGCTGCGATGGCGTGGAATTATATGGCGGTAGAGTTGGGTTTTAACAAGGAGGCGTTGAATAATGTGTTTAAGTAAGAACAAGGATTATCCTAAGGTGCAACTAGGGGACTTAGTATGAGTTTCAATAACATAACCCCCGCGTGGATAATCTATGCAGACAACGCTATCCAAAACTACATCAGTGGTGTGATTACCTACGAGACTGCTAGGAGGTTCCTAGAGGAACTAGGGGCTACACCAAAGGTGATGGACCGACTAATGGAATGTAAGAAAGAGAAAGAACAACAATGAGTAACCAACTACCTACAGAGTTTCAGCAGTTTATCGCACTATCGCGTTATGCCCGATGGTTGC
>Ga0208795_1001174_pt1 | contig 12105 bp, 39 predicted proteins | sample CB_VirMetaG_6_FD_184541 | JGI IMG/M metagenome (GOLD analysis project Ga0208795, IMG submission 184541) | Freshwater to marine saline gradient viral communities from Chesapeake Bay - CB_1508_2 Viral MetaG (SPAdes) (version 4) | ecosystem: Environmental > Aquatic > Marine > Coastal | place: USA... | reverse complement strand
GTTTAATAAGCTATACGTTACAAATGAAGAGTTTAAAACTGTTTATGATAGTTTGATAGAAACAATTAATAGTCCTAAGGAGATGGAAAAACTTGACCCTAAGAAGATGTACTTTATTGAGAAGACTTGGGAGCTTGTAAGATATGAAGCAACTGAAAGGTTAAGTGTTAAGTATAACCTAATGCCAGAAGAGCTTAAGAATAAATCTGTTGACTTATATCATAAAGGATACGGATACCAAAGCATTGCTTGTGAAGTAGGAACAGATGCTCCTCTTATTATTTACTTAGTAAAGAGAATGAATATAAAGAGAGATAAGAATGAGAAGATAAAGGCTATAAGGTCAGCTTCAGCATTTATACCTACACTAAGAGTAAAGAATGAATTTCATGGATTTTTTTAATAAATAAGATTATGAGTACAGTAATAGAAAAGCTAAACAAAAAGTTTTTAGATTGTAAGAATCATAGGGACTTCTATATGTATTATCAAGCTCACCGTAATGATTTAATATCTGAAGAGAAAGAACAAATAGTAAATACAGGTAATGCCTTTGTATTACAAGATAGATGGCGTAACGGAGAGCATTACTTTAACGAAACATTTAATAAAGAGTTATGACACCAAAAGAAAAAGCAAAGAAATTAGTTGATGAATTTTATCAAAGATTTCCATTAGAAATGGATGTAGTTACAACAAGAGGAGATTTATCTTGGGAATACGATAATTGGAAAGAAGCTAAACAATGTGCATTAATAGCAGTAGATGAGATATTAAAAATTGAATTACTTGTTGAGTCAGTAGATGATTATTATTTAAGATATTGGAAAGAAGTTAGAAGTATAATAGATAGTGGGAAATTTTAAATATGATATTAACACCCGATTTAGAAGCAGTTAGATTAGTAGATGATTTCAGATTGATTTTAATTGAGTTAGATTCAGATTTATCAGAAGAAATATTATGCACTATTCTTGCTAAAGAACTTGCTACAAAATGTGTAGATGAAATAATTCAAATGTGCGATAAGTCAGATTGGTCTTTTATGGACAGAAAAGCAGATTATTATCGAGAAGTTAAACAAGAAATATTTAAGTTATGAAACAGACAGCAGTAGAATGGTTAGAAGAACAACAAGCACAACTATTTAATCAAGTTAAAAATGGTGAAATTCAAATAGATGAGTATGAGTATTATTTAAATTTAATAATTGAACAAGCCAAAGAAATAGAGAAGCAACAAATAACGGATGCTTATAGATTTGGATTAGAAGATGATTATGTAATGGGTTCAAGAGAATATTATAATAAAACATTTAAATCAGAATAAGATGAGAATAGATGAAATTAATTCAATGGCTGATGCAGATATAAGAGAAAATGAACAACTTGAGAAGTTGGCTGAAATGAATTATCCAATGTGTGAATGGGTAGAAGAACAATGCATTGTTAGAAGATTAGCATTTATGAATGGTTACAACAAAGCAAAAGAAAACTATGAAGTTGAAAGTTCTGTAAGAGAATTACACCAATACAAACTTGGTTTAGAAGATGGGTATAACAAAGCAAAAGAAACTCTTTATACAAAAGAAGATTTATGTACAGCTTTTTACGCACATAATGACACTTGGATAGATTATGAAGAATGGTTTAAACAACTTAAAAAATAAGTTATGAACAAAATAGAAAGAGCAATTTACGATACTAAACTTCATCTTAATAATTTAAAACAAGACAAAATTATTTTACAAGCTGAAATTAGTGCGTTTCAAAAACAATTAGAATCACTTGAATCTATTGAAAGAAACAAATCAATACCTCATCAAGAAGATACTAAAGAAGAAGTAAATAAATAAATTATGAAAGAACAAACAGCAGTAGAGTGGTTAATTAAAGATTATTTTGGTAGTGAAGAAAATTGCTCACCACTTTTTAGAAATAAAATTAAACAAGCAAGAGAAATGGAGAAGCAACAGATTATTGATGCAGCTACTTGGGGGTTTAATACATCAAGTGGAGATAAATACTACAACGAAACATTTAATAATAAATAATTATGAGTACAACATTTGGAATTTTAAATAAAGGATTAGACATCACTAAAATAATAGATGAAAATGGAGATATTTATCCATATATAGATCAATCTTATTGTTTTAAAAACGTTTATTATAGAGGTGATAATAGTTATTGGGTACATGGACTTGCGAATTTTATTCTTGATGAAATAAAGGTTTATCCATTGGACAACTCTGCTCAAGGTATTTATACTATTGGTGATTGTAGAAAAGCATTAGAAGAACAAAAAATAAATAGAAAATTATGAAAACAGCAGTAGAAAAATTAGAAATGAAAATAGTAGTGCTTGAGAAATACTACAATATACCTCATGAAATATATGTGCTATGTGAAAAAGCTAAAGTAGAGGAAAGAGAGAATATAATCAATGCAGCTAATCAAGATGAATTTGTTGACGAATCAGGATTTGGCATACATGAGGATATAACTAAAGGTGAACAATACTACAATGAAACATTTAATAAGAAAGAATCATGAGCGTATATAACTGGAACAATAACAATAGAAACAATGATAGTATAATTAAGTATGCTATAAGAGTATTAGCAGGTATGGCATTAATTAACGGTAACTTGCAAGTAGCAGGTTTACTGTTGATGTTTGCTGAGGTATTTAACTACATGGAAAATAGATAGAATATTTTGTGTATATTTGTCTTAAGTTAATCCCCTGACAAGGATAATTTTAATGACTTAGGTATTCTAAAATATATAAATAAGAAAACCTCACCAATTAGCTAAATTAAGTATGCGATATACTTAAGACTTGTCAGGGAGCTAACTAGGTGAGGTTTTTTTGTATTTATGAAAATGTAATCCCACTCCGAACGTTCATCTGTTCAGAACTCTAATACAGATAATGGTATAGACCGGAAGGTAACCAAAAATATGAGTATAAATATAGTATAAACAAGCCAATCGTAAAAAATTAGTGAAAGCTCTACATTCCCAGAACGTAACTTTTGACCGCAGATTGATGAGCTTGGATGGTATAAAACGTAGTCATAGTGTCTGGGGCTACACCTGCTAATGGTAGGTCGGGGATACGCATTATTACTATAGTAGTTCTAGTAGCTACATCAACTCTGCATATTGTATATCTGCGGGGTAATAACTGGTTTATGGACAAACGATAATGAAAAAGAAACATAAAAATAGTAGAAAGAAGGTTAATAGTTTCAATTCTTTCGAGAAAATGGAAAATAAAAATGACATGGTTAATAAATATTTAGCTAAGTCAGAATTAAAAGTAGGTAATAACAAAACTAAATACCAATCTATTGGAGAAAAGAAATTGGAAATTATATTATCTTCTATCAATGTTGATTTTATAAGAGAGTATGAATTTTCTGATTGCATTAATCCATTAACAAGAAATAGGCTTAGATTCGATTTTTATATACCAAAATATAATATGTTAATAGAGTTTGATGGAAGACAGCATCATTCATTATTAAATGATCAAAGCGGTAATGATTTTAATAAACAAGTATATAGAGATTCTTTAAAAAATAAGTATTGCATTGATAACAATATAAAATTAATAAGATTTAAGTCAAGTGATTATTCAGATTTAGAAAATAAAGTAAATAAAATTATAAATGAAGCTTAAAACTTGTAGTATCTGTAATAAAGAAACTTATTTATGGAAATCCAATCCGAAGACTTGTAAAATCTGTTATAATGCTATAAGAGCTAAAGATAATACAAATCAATCCAATCTACCTTCCAAACCTAAGAGTGTCTTAAAACGCATTAAAAGTGTATCAGATAAAAGGTTAGTAAAATTAGCAGAGTATAGAGTCGCAAGAGATTTGTATTTAAGGAATCATCCAGTATGTGAATTCTATACTTGCGATTGCAGAGAAGTTGAGCTTCACCATGGGAAAGGTAAAATCGGTGAGTTATTAACAAATCCTAAATACTTTAAAGCATTATGCAGGGAACATCATATTTTTGTGGAGCTCAAACCAATAGAAGCTAAAGAATTAGGATTAAGTTTCAACCGATTAGACATTCCATAAATACAAAAAAAAAATCCTACGAAATTAAACATAGGATTCTACCGTAGAATAGGAGTATGATAGTTTTATTTACTACCTTCTCTTATATAGTTTAGACCAAGTAGTAGGTAAGCTCATCGGCTTAACAAAGTCATAACCTAAGCTATCAAACATCTCATTCCATCCTTCATGTGATTTAATATTGATGTGACCCCATTCTGAATCTCTATCCATGTAATCATACTTAGCAGTTCCTTCTACATTATAGTTAGGAGTAGAAGAGAATAGGATGTGCTCAGGTTGTATCTTTTTAAACAAAGTAACAATCTCCTCATCTGTCATATGCTCAGCTACCTCAATAAAGTTCATTAAGTCTGTTGTAATAGGCTCATGTAATAAAATTGAATTAGGTATGTTCTCAATCATATAATCTCTATGAGGTTTAAATATCTCGTAGGAGAATGTAAGGTAACCATTTTGTCTGTAAGCCTTACTATAAGCTCCTACACCAGCACCATAATCTAATACAGTACCAAACTCTATCTCATTTTGTATAGCATGAACTGTAGCAGTACACAACCTAATAAAGCCTTGATTGAATGGGCTAATCCCCATCTTTAATTCTAATTCTAAGAACTGTTCTTCCGTTAAACTCATAATGATTCTATTTCTTTAAGTTGTTGTTTAATCCTTTCTTGATTCTCTATTTTTTTCTTATACTTATACCCTCTTAAGTCTTCGTTTTGTTCCTGTAGCTTCTGTCTAACTCTTCTAATGCTTTCTGGAGAGGTTAGCTCACCATCTGAGAACATCTCAAAGAATCTATAAGCAGTTATATACTTAGCATCTAATCCTTTATTAATAAGGTCCTCATTCCATATATAATGTATAAGAATATTATCATCATCTCTTGAGTAATCTACTAAGGAAAGTATCCTCTGTACTCTATCCTTTGTTTTTATTAATTCTATTTCCATAATCTTGTTTAGTCTATTATCATAATTTAATTATTTCCTCTTTAACATTTACCCAGTATTCATAATAAGTTGATTCATGAAGGTATGGAATGCACATACTAACTGTTTCAATTAACTCATCTACTAATATTATTGCACATTGTTTAGCATTTTGCCAACTACCATTTGCATTTGGCAATGCGTAAATCCACATTTTATCGACTAACTCTTTTGCTTTTTCTTTTGGTATTAAGTCCATAATGTTTCTAAGGTTAATTCTATATCATTTTTAAGTTCTTTAAGACCATCTCCTCCTATGTTACGTTCTAATATTTTAAACGCATTCCTGTTGGCTGATCTTAGCTTTATTAACTTATCTCTTAGCTGACCTAAGTCTTCCTCTTTAGATTCGTTCTTCTCTATAACAACTACTTCTAAGTTGTCTTCTAATAGCTGTGATAGAACATAGCTAAATGATAATGCTCTTTGTTTTGGTGATAATTCCATGCTTTCTATTTAATTGTACAAATTACTGTGTATAACGCTAATATAATGATAGTTCCTAATAGACAATAAGCCATTAAAAATCTGCTATCGTCTTCCTGTTGTGGTCTTCTTCCTTGGTTACTCATAATCTTATTTATTAGCGTCAATAAACCATTGAGGGATTTCTTTAGATACGCATCGCCATGTGTTATCATTAATTTTAAATGGATAATCTCTTGTTTCATCTATGCTTGTGATTCTGCCATAAACCATATCACCAGTATTTTTATTATCCCAACCGTAAACCAAATCACCAACTTCTAAAGGAGGCTCAGAATCTATTGCTGTGAATCCTCCTGTTGTTAGATTGTACTCTGTTAGGGAAAGCCATTTAATACCATCATCATATTCCTCACCATCAGATTTGTAACTAACCTGAAACTCTTTAAAATTAACACCTATAGGATAGTGAAGTTTATTAATCATACTTTCATAACTCACACCCCATCCATAGCGGATGTCAAATACTTTTGTTTCTGCTTTCATAATTTCCCTGTTTTATATAGTTTAACATTTACTTTAATTCCTAATTGTTTTCTTAGGTATAGTTGATAATCGTTGTAGCTTAACCTATTTGTAGGTTGTACCGTACTTTGAATGTTTAGTTGTTTGCTCATAATAATTAATAATGTACTAAGTTTAAATTCTCCGTAAACTTATAAATATCTACAATCATATCAAAATTATTTATGATATATTTTTTATCTACGTCTTCTGTGTATAGGATTAGGTCCGCTTCCATTGTATTACAAAAGAAAACTACGCATCCATCCTCAGCAAAGTTTAGTTGCACATTGTATTCGTTTTCTAACTGGTTTATTTTACTGCTATCTGTTTGCATATTTTATTGAGATTAAAAAATTGTTAACTAATAAACCGATGATTAATGTAAAGATGAATAATGATAGTTCTGGTGTTCTGTATTCTTGTTTAAGAAAGAATAAACTAAAGACTGTAAAAGCTAAAAGCATTCCTATGATGTTGTTTAATATTTTCATGTTTAATCTTTTTATGATTCTAAAAATTCAATTCTATTTTTGTTACCTGTTAATGTTTGGTATTCTAATTCTACCTTAAGTGAATTTAAAACCTTACCTGCTGTGTTAGCTAATTCTTTAGCCATTTTTAAATCCATTTCATTGTTCTTTAGTTTTTCGTAGTTATCTACTAAACTTTCTCTTAAATCTTTGATGTTCTGCATAATCTTTTAATTTTAATTATTTCTCTATTTATTTTAATTAATTCTGGATAACTTTCTATGACCTCTTTGCTAAACCTATATCTTAATGATGTTTTAATATAAGAATCTGTCATTTCATTTATTATTTTCTTTTCGTAGTTTGTGGCATATTCTAAATTATTTAATCTCCATTTTTTATGTCCCTCTTTTCTCTTTTCATGACTTGGCGTTCCTTTGGTATTCTCAATATGTTTTTTATGAATTAATTTAATAGATTCTTTGTTTTTCTCTCTATATGCTTTTTCTTTTATTAAAAGAGCTTCTTTGTTTTCTGATCTATATTTAGAATGCCATTCACTTTTCAAAACTTTTAACCTTTCACCATTAGCTGCTCTATATTTAGAATTATATTCTTTAGTGCAAGGCTTACAGTAATTAGCATAACGGTTTAACTTTTTACTAAATTCAGAAGATGATAGTATTTTTTCACATAATGAGCAAGGTAAACTTTCCTTATCTAAACTTCGAGCTGCCATATAATTAAAACTTTTTAAATTGGTTATCTACTTTATTACCTGATCCGAATTTAACATCCATGTTATCGTAAAACTGAGCTACAAACTCTGTCGCTTCTTTTAAGTCGATATCAGCTATGTATTTTAATGTCCTTATAGCTAATGGTCTTTTGCTCTCCGATGCAACCAGAGCTTTAAAATTACCTATACGATGAGCATAGATTAATAAATCGTTATATTTTTCCTCATCCATTTGAACATTCCTCCAATCTAATACAGAATATACCAAAACAATAATTTGGAAAATTAAGTATGTCTTTTTTATCTTTATTAGATGGGGAATTCATATAATCTAAATAACCGTTTGTTAAAATTTCTCCCTGTATATTTGTAAAGTCTTTGAACAATTTACCTATGGTCCGCAAAGATTCTTTGCTCATGTCTAATATTACTTCTTGTTTAGTATTTTTCATTTTGTCTTTTTATTTGTGTTTAGTATTTCTTTACTATTATAGTGAAAATTAAAAATAAAATCATTGTTATTATTCCGAGCATATTAAAGACTGTTTTTGTAATTATTAATAATGATTCTTTTAGCTAATTTAATAGCAGATTTTTTACCATCTTTAATATCATCTATTAAAGGCATATCACTTGTCGTAAAGCTTATTTTTTTACCGTAATAATTCGTAAACATTTGATAATGTCCGTAACCGCTGAATTTGATCGTTAAATTTTCCATAATGTTTTTTAGTTTTTATAATTTGTTAATTTAATTCTGAAATAAAACCCTGAATATTTTTAGTTAGGTTTAACGGGTAATTATACCAGCTAATATATTTACTTGCCTGTTCCTGTAATTCCTGCAAATCGTTTGAATACTTAATAAAATAAATACTTTCGCTGCCATCTTTGTGTATTCCTTTGCATATAAGAGCATATTTTTTACTTTTCTTGTAGTTATTAAAGTCTAATGCACTTTCTCTTTCTAATTCTGGATAACTTTCTTTAATAATAACATAGTTATATTGATTTATTTTGTCTGTTTTAATTTGTCTTAGGTTGTAAGGAATTGCATCTAAATCGTAGTCAAAAGTATAGTTTAACTTTTCTAACTTTTCTAATAATTCTTCTGCTTTATAATATGTTTCATCATAATTTGAATAATACAAAATAGTTTTATAAACATCTTCAGGTAAACTTTCGATATCTTCAAATAAATCTATTGTTTCTGTTGTTTCTTGTTGTTCCATGTCTTTTTAGTTTATTAATCTGCAAATAAAAAATAAATATCGTTTGCTGTTATGCTTTTAGGTTGTAAAAAATTCTGTATTTCTATTATATGTCTGAATTTCAATTCTAAGACTGTTGTATTCGATTTTAATTCTTCGATGATAGATTGTATAGATATTGGCATATCTTCGCTTAAATCGTCTAATATTGCCATGTTTTCAAATGATAATCTATCATATAGATTCTCTCTCGTAATTTCCATATCTTTTTTAGTTATTTAATATGCAATAGTACTATTTTTTTCTATTAATTCTATTGTTTCTTTTGTTTTATTTATTCGTATACCAAAATTTGAATGGTACATTTTACAATTTGATATATAATCAAAATTTAATAAGTCTTTATGCTTTGCGAAAACCCCACCTTTAAGATTATATATGATAGTTTCTTTTGGCAAATTTATTTTATATTCATTATTAATTAATACATTTTGTATTTCTTTATTTAATATATAAGATTCATTTTTCAAATCAAATATTTGACTGCCAGAATTTCCAGATATTAATTTAGTGATCATAATTTCTAATTATTTAATATTGTTTTTAGTGCAAAATGCTATATCTATTTCTTTATTTAAAACTTGAATAAGTATTTCAGCTTCAAAATCATTTCTTACATTTTCTATAGTCTTAAATTCGACATCGTTAATATAAGTTATCATTTGTCCCTCATATAATGTATATTCATTAATTTTGTCCATGTCTTTAAATTTTATTGATCCATTTACCGTTTACTTTATTAGCTATTTCCTCTACATTATAACCACAATTATAGCGAATTGATATAATATTAAAACCGTTTCTTGTAGCATAATTTTTAGCTCCTTTTACGGTATTTGATACGTCTGTATGAATCCCGTTGTAAATTACTCCATATATATTTTGCATGATATTTTTAGTTTAGGTATTAATAAAATATAATAATGTTATCTAATTCAAATAAACTTAAACCGTTATTTGTTGCACTTTTGTTCAATTCAAAATTGATTAAATGTCTTTTGATAACTATTTCTTTTGTTACTTGTCTAAATGTAAATTCAATTGAATGATCATTTAAGTATTGTAAAAATGTTTTAAAGTTTTTCATAATATTTTTAGTTTAAAATGTTAGTTATTATTTGAATTAATTGTATTGTTAACCCTGAAAGGATTAAAAAAGATGATAGTTTTAATAGATTTTTCATAGTGTTATTAATTATTAAGTTGGTTAACTGTTTTTAAAAATACTTCGTTTGCTGCATCTAAACATAAGCCGTCTATTTCTTTTATTATTTCATCGTCGTGGCTTAATTCAACACAATAAAACCCACCTAAAATAGCTTTATCTAATTTAATAAGGTTAACTGTATAGTTATTTTTTGTATATCCGTTTAATGTTTTCATAATTTTAGTATTTAATATATTTATCTTGAAAGTTAGTATTATTTAAACAGTTTATAATAGTTTGTTTATCTATTTTTTGACATGGGTAACAATTTTGTAAGGTTAACAATGTCCTTTTAATAACTGTATACTTTGTTAATGTTTTCATAATTTAATTATCAAAAGGATTTATATCATTATTTATGCAATATTTTTTATCAAAAATTTGATATGTATGCGGTCCGTTTGGAAACATATGTTTCATGCTCATTGCATCACCCTCTTTAGCTTTTATTTCGCCAAAAAGTATTTTTTCGCCAGTGCTTTTATTTGTTTGAATGATTAAAAAAGTTTTTGTTTTCATAATGTTATTTATTAAAGTTTAAATTGTTTAGATCCTTTGTCGCTTTGAAGCTACATCTAAAATGCAAAGGATATGTTTTTGTTAGTTTTCTAATGTTGTTAGCTCTTCGCTTAATTCTAAAAAGAAAGTATTAATTTCAGATTCTAAATTGTAAAAGTTTTCTACTGCATTTTTTGAAGCTAATAAAGAGGCTAAAACTTCGCTGCTAATTTTCTCTAAAGAATAACCGAAATCAATTGCAATTTCCAAAGATTCTTTTAAACTTGGATCATTTTTTTGTAGGTATTCAATTGCATTTGAGTAGTATATAATTTCAATATCAAAACCGCTATTATCTTGTATTGATTCATAGATATAGTCAAAAGCATTATCAAAGTCAATATCTTCTATGTTAACATAATCATTAATGCTAATTTCTGTATCTAATTGAGATAAAAAGTTGAAGATTTTTTGTGTTGTTAATTCGTTTAAAGTTGTCATAATTTCTATTTTTTAAGTTGTTTTAAATAATATGTAATAGTGATAATAATAATTTGAATATTAAAATTTATTTGTAGTTTATAATGAGTCTAAATAGTGGTTAGTTATTTAAATAAAATTTAACCATGTTAAAATTGGTATTTTTTATACATTCATTATAACCTAAATTATAACCTGATAATTGATTTTTAATAACCTCTTTGCAATTATCAATATATTGTTTTTTATGCAAATCAATCATATTTAAAGGTAAATTATTTTCAATTTGTTCAATCGTTAACCCGTTGTAAGTTTTCATAATTTTAGTTTTTAATGTTAGTTAGTTATTAATTTCGTTAAATTTTTTAGTAATGTATTTAGCTCCTCTATCAAATATAAAAGCAAAGATAAACAAGGCTATAAAAGGGATTAAGCAAAAGATTATTAATTGTAATGTGATCATAATTTTAAGGATTAAAGAGGGTGGTTAAACCCTCATATTAATAAAGTTAGTAATTAATAGATAAACAAGCCTCTTTAATTTCTTTGTTGCATGAATTAAAGGTTAAACATTCGGATTTGAAATTTTCAAATTTAAAATTCCTTCTAGCAAAAAAACAATATGCATCATGTGAAAAGTCAATTTCAAAATGATCATCTCTTTTGTATAACCTAAACATCAAGCCGTTAATTATAACTTGATATCTTTTGTTTTCCATTAGTGTAATAATTTCTGTAATCATAATTTAAAGTTTTAAAAAGTTAATATGTTTTATTTGATGAAACAATAATACGGCAAATATTTTAAACTGCAAAATAAAAATGCAATTTAGACAAATTCTAAATAAGGAAAGTAGGTTAACAGTATTAAAAACAAAGATTAACAATGTAGTTTATAATGAATCTAAATAAGAAAGGCTATTATAATATAGTGTATATATTGTTAGCTCCCCTAAGAGATATTAAATACTAATTACTATCTATAGGTAAGACAAACAATAAAGTAATATAATAAGTAAGATAGTAAACAGTACTAAACAACAAATAAAGGTTTTCAGGTTGCGAAGCAATAACCTTGCAAGTCAATTAATTAAATCCATTAACAAAACATCGGTTTAAATGATATTCAAGGCTGAAAACTTACAGGTTAAACGAACTGGTAAACGGTCATATAACAGTATAACTCAATAATATAATCCCTCTCAAGGCCTTAAACAGCCATCTAATCAATCCACAAAAACCACTAAGCAGAGCCAATTTACAATACTAATAAACTTAGCAAAGAACTAAAAGTGCATTTAAACATACGTGAGTACATGTTTGCACACGGTGGAGACAACTATTTTCAATA
>Ga0208795_1001170_pt1 | contig 12143 bp, 13 predicted proteins | sample CB_VirMetaG_6_FD_184541 | JGI IMG/M metagenome (GOLD analysis project Ga0208795, IMG submission 184541) | Freshwater to marine saline gradient viral communities from Chesapeake Bay - CB_1508_2 Viral MetaG (SPAdes) (version 4) | ecosystem: Environmental > Aquatic > Marine > Coastal | place: USA... | reverse complement strand
GAGATATTGTCTGAAGGTTTAAAATACCATATAGACAATAATAAACCGCTTACAGAACATTTATATCGTGCTGGTTCACAAAATTATTTTAATTTATGGGCTGAAGCACGTTCATTCTATTCTCGTAACATTATCGAAATTACAAACGAGGATGATTTAGCTATCTTAAACGAAACAGATTTAGGTCATTTCGGTACCTTAGAAGATGGTACTCGCGTTCCTTTAGATTTTATTATGGAAGATGAGTACCTTGATTTAAACGAAGGTACATTCGATCAAGGTGAAATCGCAATCTATATGGGTAACGATGATTCAGGTTTAACTCATATCTTTAAAAGAGGTAGTGGCTACTATGGCTACAACGACGAATTCGATTTCGAAGCTAAAGATAAAGCTGAATTAGAAGCTAAACTTAAGCGTTGGGGTTACGTGCTGCAAGCTGGTAGTTTAGACGAAGCTAAAAATACATCTTTAGATTCTAAAACTATTAAACAAATCCTAGATGACATTGATGGTTTTCCTAAATACAAAACAAGAGGATACGAATCTTTTAAAAAAGAAGTTTGCCAAAGATATAAAATAACTTCAAAACAGTTAGAAGATATATTACACGGAAATTTAACTGAAGCTAAAACAGGTAAGAAAAAAGATCCACCAATTGGAAAACCAATGCGTGATACTTCAGGTGGTAAAGCTTACAAAGTATATGTTCGCGACCCTAAAACTAAACGTATTAAAACAGTTCGTTTTGGTTCAGGTGGTTTAAAAGCAAAAATCAATAATCCAAAAGCAAGATCAGCTTTTGCTAAAAGACATAAGTGTTCAACTAGGAATGATAGAACAAAAGCATCATATTGGAGCTGTAGATTACCTCGTTATGCTAAATTATTAGGACTTAAATCAAATTTTAGCGGATTTTGGTAATTTTTAATATTTATTATTAAATAATAAGATTATGGCTATTATTACTGAAGAAGAATTACCTTATTGGGTTGAAACTACTAATTTGAAATGGTGGATACTTTCACTTCCTCCATATTGGTGCGAAAACGATAATCCAACAGGAACACAAGCAGCATCCGATGAAGTTCTTATGGGAAATGGGATGTATCGTCCTTTAGGTTATGGGGTAGGTTCACCTGCTTTTACTAGAAAAACAAATGGGCTAAAATATACCTATACTCAAGATGCTTTTGATCAAGGTTCATTAAATTATACAAATGGTGCTGGTTCTTTAGCTCCTTGGATTCCCGCCAATAAGCCAAGCAATTCTCCATACATGCCAGAACAATATGGGTATGCTCCTAATTTTTACCAACAAACTAAAGTATCTGCTGGTGTTTGGGCAATAGGGGGTAGTAAAAACGGATTATTTTTTGGCCCCTATGAATTAGATAAAACCACAGATAACACTCCTTATCCCAACGCCGATGGTGATATTATTATTATTACAACTGGTAGTTTAGTTTTAGGAGGAACAATTGGTGATGGGCAACTCCCTTATAGTGCAGGAGATGAAAGAGTATTCAATCTTTTATTTTATTCTACAGGTTCATCTGATGCTGACCTTTTAAGCCAAAAAATCCCGGGTATTACAGACCCTGGTAAGTATTTGTCAACTTATGACCCTACTGAAAGAGGAAATTATATGTTTTATAATGGTTTTACAGCATTTGTTTCTATTCCTGTAGTAAATGAGGGTGTGCCTACAGGAAATTACAAATGGTGGCCTTTTACTTATAAATTCCACGACGCCACCAACATATATAGCTTAAATGATTGCTAAATGCTTCCTTATAAAGATTTAGAGGTTACAAAAGAATATGTTATAAGAGAATTTGATGAAAACATTGACCCAATAGAGTTAATGTGGCATCGAGACGATGAAACACGTTTAGTAGAAATTATTGATCCCGGAAAAGGGTGGAAATTTCAATTTGAAGATGAACTTCCTTTGAATTTGGAACCTGGAATATCAATATTTATATTACGTCACAAGTGGCACCGAGTTTGGAAAGGCGAGGGTAAACTTAAGATAAAAATAAATAAACTTATAGACTGATTCATAGCCAGTCGACTAAACAAAAAACTATGAGAGCTGTGGCCTCCAATTTGGGGGCCACACTTTTTGTTCGTATATTCAATTAACAAAAATAAAGGTAAAAAATATAAATGGAAAAAATAGTAATTGTTGGAGCAGGAGTAGCAGGTGTTAATGCCGCTACAAAATTGGTAGATAATGGCTACCCTGGAGAATGGATCACAATTATTGATATGGGTAAAGACCCATACAATCGTAAGCCCGCCGAAGTAATGGAGGGCTTTCTCGGTGCAGGTGGTTGGTCAGATGGTAAACTTACCTACCACACAGCAATCGGGGGACATATGTCTAAGTATTGTGGTGAGGAAAAAGCAATGGAATTATTTGATGAGGTAATTACCAATTTTAAACGTTTCCATCCTAAACCAGAGGAAGTACAATGTTCAGATCCTCAAGCAGAACCTGATTTCATTAAACCATATTTCGGTTTACGTTTGTTCCCTGTGTGGCACGTTGGTACAGATTATCTACATGAAATTGGTAAAAACTGGTACGATTATCTAGTGTCTAAAGGTGTACAGTTCTTTTGGGAAAATAAAGTAAACGCTATCAATTTCAGACATGGTGAAATCACAATGCGTTCAGTTAAACCTGAATTTGCAAATATGGATGATGATTATGTTTTATATGATCGTTTGATTTTTGCTGTAGGTAAATCAGGTATTGACTTTGGTAAAAAATTATCTGAAAAATATTCATTCCCTACTGAACCAAAACCAGTACAAATTGGTGTTCGATTTGAAGCCCCCCAACATCACTTCCAAAAATTAATAGATATCAGTTACGATTTCAAATTGTATCGTAAATTCGATAATGGTGTTTCGCTTCGTTCATTCTGTACAAACAACAATGCTGCTTATGTAGCTGTTGAACAAACATATGGGGATGTGAGTTACAATGGTCACGCTAAAAAAGGAGAAGAACATCGTAACAATATGACCAATTTTGGTATCTTGATGGAAATTCCTGGTATCGAAAATCCATTTGATTGGTCACGTGATTTGGTTCAAAAGGTAAACAAAACCTGGATAAAAGATCAGGGTATTGAAGGTCGTAATGCTCCTAAAATCCATTCAGGTTTGTACTATAGCCCATCACGTAAAGTAGGTGTTACAAGTGAAGGTGAAATGATTGATGCTTTACCAATCGATTCACTTGATTCAGTACGAGATGCATTTCAAGGTTACTATTCATATATTGATGATTTTATTGAGGATATGAAAAAAGTATTCCCAACATTAGGTGACGATTGGGGTGTTTATATTCCTGAAGTTAAATATCTAGCACCTGAACCATTAGTAGACTATGATAATTTAGCTTTAGCAGAATGGGATGAAGTGCACTTTGTAGGTGATGCTTTATCAGCACGTGGTATTACAGTATCAGGAGCACAAGGAATTTATGTTGCTGAAAATGTGCTTGGGAAGTGGAAAGAACATTCGTATCTTTACGAACAAGGAACAGGAGATTTATTTTAAATAGTTATGGCAAAAGAAAGATTATACGAGTACAAAACGATGAGGTCAAAAGGCGCACTTCATCATTTTATTAAATTTCAAGGAGAATCATACTGGAAATACCATCGTTGGGATGGTCCAGCCATTGAACCTGTTGAAGAAGGATGTGAGCTTAAAAAAGCTTGGTATTTGAATGGACTACAATACGATGAAGAAAGCTATCAGGATGCGATGCGCAGTCGAGAAGGTCTTCCTTGGTATAAAAATCCATCAATGAAAGGCACAACTCGTTTCTAAAATGAGAGAATTAACCTTACAAGCTCAACCTTATCAAGGTGAGCGACACGAAAAAGCTTGGGGCCACGAGTTATGGATTATTAATAATGATCTATACTGTGGCAAGCTTTTAGTGTTTAGAAAGGATAAACAATTTTCAATGCACTTTCATCTACTTAAAGATGAAGCGTGGTACATTTCTAAAGGCGAGTTTTTGTATAAATGGATTGATACCGAAACAGCTACTGAACATGAAACTCATATTAAAGAAGGAGACTGTATCCACTTGATGCCAGGACAACCCCACCAGATGTTGGCTCTTACAGAAGGAGCCACTATATTCGAGGTATCAACCCAGCATTTTGATTACGATAGTTATAGAGTTAAACCAGGAGATTCACAATCATGAAAATAGGATTTTGCGGCACAATGTCAGTAGGTAAAACAACGCTTGTAAATGCGTTGAAAGAATTACCTGAATTTAAGGATTATAAATTTGCAACTGAGCGTTCAAAGTATTTGATGGAACTTGGTATTCCATTAAACACAGATTCAACATTGAAAGGTCAATGTGTATTTTTAGCTGAACGTGCTACTGAATTAATGCACGAAAATATCATTACAGATCGTACTATCATTGATATTATTGCTTTTACTAAAGCTGCTAAATCTATCAATTACCATGATGCTGATGATTTTGCTCAATTGGCTTCACGTTTAATTTCTGAATATGATTATATTTTTTATATTTCTCCTGAAGGAGTTGATATGGAAGATAATGGTGTTCGAGAAACAGATTTAGAATATCGTGCATTGATTGATGTTATTATCCAAAATAATATTACAAGGTTTAGACATAAATTTAAAAATTATGCTGTAATTCAAGGATCAACAGAAGAACGTATTAAAGCTGTGAAAGAAGCACTTTCTTTGTAATATTTATACGAAAACTATTGCAATGAAAAAATCTGAATTTAAGGCATATATTAGAGAAGAAATTATTTCAGTATTATCTGAGGAAATGTCCCCAGCAGAAGCCCAAGCTAAAAAAGCAAATTTAGCTGCAGCTCAAGAAAAAATTAAAGATGCTCAAGCACAACTTCAAACAGCAACTACTTCATTAGAGAAAAATGCTGCGTCTGCTGCTTTAAAAGCTGCTCAAGAAGATTTAAAACAAGCAAACGCTATTAAAGAATCAGATGATGATGCTGAACCTACAGCTGCTGATCTTAAAAAGAAAGATTCTGTAGCTTCGGCTTCAAATAAGCTTCAAAAACTTGTATCTAAAATGAAGGCAATGGCTAAAGAATACAAAGAAGCTGAAGGCGATAAAAAAGAAAAAATTAAAGACGAACTAAAAAAGTTAACTGCTGAAAAGAAAAAACTTGAAGCTAGTCTCTAAATCTGAAAAAATGGAAAAGGGTTTCACATTAAGAAATTTAAGTTATATTGTTCTAGTTTTATTAGCTATTATGGTTTATTTACGATTTATTCGTAGTAATGAATCTAATAGAGAACTAAAACAACAAATTAAGGAGCTTGAATTGAAAAATGATTCGATTCAAGCCCATGTTGACTCTACATTAATTCAGATTACCCAATTAAATGTTATTGCTGAAGGTTATAAAGTACAAATTGAAGAAGATAAACAACAACTTGCAAACCTCCAGTCTAAAGCTGATTTATATAAACGTAAATACAATGAAGAACATAGTCGTATTACTGAGCTTTCTGGTGATGCCCTTGTTAGCGAATTCACAAACGCTTTCAAGTGATACTTTATGTAAGGTACCTTGCTACACTTTAAAAAATGCCTTATTAGTTAAGGCGGAAAGAGATCTTTTAAAAGATGAATTAAGTCTAAAAAGAGACTCTATTTCCATTTTAAGCACTATTATTTTAACCCAAAACGATCTTATCATTAATCGTGATTCGGTTATTATTCTTTATCAGGATAATGAATCCCGATATAAAGAAATGCTCAATAATAAGGATGCAATCATTGGTGTAAAAGATAAGCAAATCAAAAAAGCAAAAAATTCTTCTCGATTTGCTTGGCTAACTACCGGGGCTAGTGCAGCTCTTTTCCTTATTATTCTTTTATGAGTCAAGATTTAAAACATATTATAAGGCAGGAATATCTTAAGTGTGCCCAAGATCCGGCTCACTTTATGAAAAAGTACTGTTTTATCCAACACCCCCAAAGAGGTAGGGTAATGTTTAATCTTTACCCTTTCCAAGAAAAAACATTACGTTTATTTAGAGACAACCCCTATTCTATTGTACTTAAATCTCGTCAGTTAGGTATCTCAACCCTAGCAGCAGGTTATTCTTTATGGTTAATGATTTTTCATAAAGACAAAAACATCCTTTGTATTGCAACAAAACAGGAAACTGCAAAAAACATGGTTACGAAAGTAAAATTCATGTACGACCAGTTACCTTCTTGGCTTAAGATTGATTCAATAGAATACAATAAATTAACGTTGCGATTAAATAATGGATCTCAAATCAAAGCCACTTCAGCATCAAGTGATGCAGGTCGATCAGAAGCAGTATCTTTGCTAGTAGTCGATGAGGCGGCATTCATTGAACAAATTGGTGAGATTTGGGCTTCAGCTCAACAAACCCTAGCAACGGGTGGTGGTGCAATTGTATTATCTACTCCTTACGGTACTGGTAACTGGTTTCACAAAACTTGGGTTTCAGCTGAAAATGGTGAAAATGATTTCTTACCTATTCGCTTACCCTGGTTTGTTCACCCTGAACGAGATGAATCTTGGAGAAAAAGACAAGACGAATTATTAGGTGATCCTAGATTAGCAGCCCAAGAATGTGATTGTGACTTTAGCACCTCAGGTGATGTCGTATTCTATAATGAATACTTAGAAGATATTTCTAAAAATCAAGTACAAGATCCTTTAGAAAAACGAGGTGCAGATCAAAATTTATGGATTTGGGAACCTGCTGATTATTCAAGAGATTATATGGTTATAGCTGATGTTGCTAGGGGCGATGGTAAAGACTATTCAGCATTCCATATTATTGATATTGAAACTAATATTCAAGTTGGAGAATACCGTGGTCAAATCGGAACTAAAGAATTTGGCCATTTGTTAGTAGGAATTTCTACCGAATATAATAACGCGTTACTTGTGGTTGAAAACGCAAATATTGGTTGGTCAACACTACAAGTTATCCAAGAAAGAGGATATAGAAACCTATATTTTTCACCTAAGAGTGGAGAAGTAAAAGCAGATAGTTATTTTGATCCTTATGCTGACAACAGTAGTATGGTTCCTGGATTTACAATGTCAATGAGAACAAGACCTATGGCAATTGGTAAGTTTCAAGAATATGTAAGTGATAAAGCCGTTACTATTCGTTCGAAGCGTTTGGTTGAAGAAATGAAAGTATTTGTTTGGAAAAATGGACGTGCAGAAGCTCAAACAGGTTATAATGATGACTTGGTTATGTCATTCTCTATTGCTATGTTTATGCGTGATACTGCATTTAAATTTAGACAAAATGGAATTGATTTAGCAAAAGCTGCTCTTAATGCTATGAATAAATCTACTACCAATTATACAGGAGTTTATTCTCGAAATGGATCTGGTCAAAACCCATACCAAATTGAGAACCCTTATGGTGGAAAAGAGGACATTAGATGGCTTTTGTAAATATTTATAAGATATAATTAGATAAAAATGGCGGATACCAGTATATTTACCCGATTAAGACGATTGTTTTCTACAGACGTTATCATTAGAAACGTTGGTGGGAATCAATTAAAAGTAATCGATACAAATTCTATCCAACAATCCGGAAGAGTTGAAACTAACTCCTTAATTGATAGATTTTCAAGATTGCACGTAACAGGAGCAGCTCCTGTCTTTAACCCTGCTCTTAACTATCAAACAATGAGAGTGCAGCTTTATAGTGATTATGAAGCTATGGATACAGATGCCATTATCGCCTCAGCTCTTGATATTATTGCTGACGAAAGTACCTTGAAAGATGATATGGGAGAAGTACTTCGTATTAAATCTACAGATGATGATATTCAAAAAGTTCTTTACAACTTATTCTATGATGTATTAAACGTAGAATTTAATTTGTGGATGTGGATTCGTCAAATGTGTAAGTATGGTGATTTCTTCTTAAAATTAGAAATTGCTGAAAAATACGGGGTTTATAATGTAATCCCTTATACAGCTTATAACATCACTCGTGTAGAAGGAGCTAATAAAGAAAATCCAAGTGAAGTTAAATTCCAATTCGACCCAGATGGTTTAACTGGGTATGGAGCTTATGGTGGTTACTATGGAAATATGGGTGGAGTTGGAAGCGGATTTAACCCCTCAGGCAATTATATTGAATTTGATAACTACGAAATTGCTCACTTCCGTTTATTAACAGATATGAATTACTTACCTTACGGACGTTCTTATATTGAACCCGCTCGTAAGTTATTTAAACAATATGTTTTAATGGAAGACGCAATGTTAGTACATAGAATTGTACGCGCTCCTGAAAAACGTGTTTACTATGTAAACGTAGGTTCTATTCCTCCTAATGAGGTAGATGCCTTTATGGAAAGAACAATTTCCAAAATGAAACGTACACCTTATGTAGACCAACAAACAGGTGAATACAATTTAAAATACAATATGCAGAACATGATGGAGGATTTCTTCATCCCAGTTCGCGGCAATGATTCAGCAACTAAAATTGATACTACAAAAGGTTTAGATTACGATGGTATTGCTGACGTGCAATATTTAAGAGATAAACTATTCGCAGCACTTAAAGTACCTAAAGCATTCTTGGGATACGATGAAACAACAGAAGGTAAAGCTACTTTAGCTGCTGAAGATATTCGTTTTGCTCGTACAATTGACCGTATCCAAAGAATTGTACTTTCAGAATTATATAAGATTGCTACAGTTCACCTTTACACCCAAGGTTATACAGGTGAACAATTAAGTAACTTTGAATTATCATTAACAACTCCTTCAATCATTTATGATCAAGAAAGAATTGCATTAATGAAAGAAAAAACAGATTTGGCTCAACAGCTTATGGAAACTAAGTTGTTACCAACTGATTGGATTTATGATAATATCTTTAGATTTAGTGAAACCGAATATGACCAATATAGAGATCTTATTCGTGAAGATGCTAAACGTAAATTTAGATTAGACCAAATTGAAGCAGAAGGAAATGACCCAGTTGAAACTGGTAAATCATATGGTACCCCACACGATTTAGCTTCACTATATGGTAAAGGCAGATATCAAACAGACCCAGGAAATGTTCCTGATGGATATGATGAAGATAAAGAATTAGGACGCCCTAAAGAAAAAGTATCAAACATCAACACCCAAGATAATGCCTTTGGTAAAGATAGATTAGGTCGTAAAGGTGCTAAAGATGATTACAACTCATCAGATTCTATTAAACCTAATTACAAAGGAGGTTCTCCATTAGCATTAGAAACAATGTTAAACAAAATTCCTGTTAATAAAAAACAATTAGTTTTTGAGCAGGATAAGGCAAAAGAATCATTACTTGATGAAAGTAATATTAAGGAACAAAAATCTTGATATATTTATAAATAAACCCTAGGGAATGAAAATTAAACATTCAAAGTATAAAAATACGGGTATTCTTTTTGAGCTGTTGGTGCGTCAAATCACAGCCGATACCTTGTCTGGCAAATCTTCGCCGGCCACAGGTATTATGAAAAAATATTTTATTAAATCTGAGTTATCAAAAGAATACAAGTTATACGAAACATTATTCAAAAAGACAGGATTAACTGAAGGCAAAGCCGACATTACAATCAACACCCTCTTAGAATCTTCTCAAAAACTTAATCGTAAAGCTTTAAAGAGAGAAAAGTATAACCTTATTAACGAAATTAAGAAGCATTATAATTTAGATGAGTTCTTTAAAACTCAATTACCTCATTATAAAGTACAAGCTTCTTTTTATATCTTAACTGAGATTTATAATCAAGAAGGATTAACTAATCCTACCCAAATTATTGATCATAAAGTAACTCTTTTAGAGTATTTAACTACAACTGTAGTAAATAAAGAAACAGTTAAAGATAATATTATTGAAGAATTTAAATCATACGATAAAGATCTTCGCATTTTAACTTACCGTGTATTGTTAGAAAAATTTAATGGTAAGTATGAAGGTTTAAATTCTAACCAAAAAACAGTTTTAAAAGAATTTATCAATTCCGTTGATTCAACCCCAGCATTAAGAGATTTTTATAATTCTAAAATTGTTGAAATCAAAAACATGCTTTCTGAACTCAACAAAAAGGTATCCGACAAAGCAATTCAAATTAAAATTAATGAAGTATCAGGTTTACTAGAAGAAGCTAGTAAAAATGAAAAAATTAATGATGACCATTTAATTAATTTGTTACAATATTACTCACTTGTTGAAGAACTACAGAAAGCAAATGGCTGATTACAAATACAAATTAAAAGAAGTTAAAGTTGGTGACGTTACTTATAGCGACACCGGAACTAAATCTACTGTAACCAACATCGACCCAGAAACAGGTCGTATTGAATGGTCAGTAGAAGAAGTTCCTGACTTTAATTCTGTATTTAAAAACTTAAAGAAAGCTAAAGATTTTATGGATGCTTTAGCTAAAAATAAAGATGTTAGATCTGATGAAGTGTTGAGACAAGTTCAACAAGATTTAACTAAGACATTTAACGAATTACGTACCCACGTAAGAAAAAATTACCCTGAAGAATATGCTCGTATCAAAATGGTAGCAGAAACTTCTATGACAGGTGGTGGTACTGCAGGTGCTTCGTTTAGTGCTGGAGAAGGAGAACAATATGCAACTCCATTTGCTTTTAATAAAAATAAAAAAGCTAAAGGTACTGCCTCTAATTACTATTACAAGTTAGGATTTAAACCTGTCCCTGAAAAAGTACCAGGTTCTGGTTTAGAAGTAAAACAGTTATTTAAAGAAATTAATATGTATAATTATAAATTATCTGAGACAGCGTATCAACCTCAAAGTGTAGCTCAATTTCAAAACAATAGAATGTTAGGATTTGATGCTATTGAAGATTTGTTAGGACAAATTAGACCACTTTTAGATGATGCTAAAGCCGAAACAGAAAAATATTATAAAGAAAACCCAAAATCATATGCTGTAGTATATGGGACAGACTTAATTCAAGACTATCTTAAAGATATTATCAGCACATTAAAAAATTCAGATGATGAAAACTCTACAAACTCAATTTAATTTAATTCAAGAGGGAAAAGGACACAAAGATGTGTTCTTGAAAGAAGCTAAGCGTTTATTCCCTGACGTAGTTAGAAGCGCTGCTTCATTTGAAGAAGCATCTGCTGCCCTTAAAGGTAGAGGTGTTATCAGTGAATCTAACATTGTTGGTTTACAAGCTGTAGGTAACTACACTCGCCAAGAAACATCTTGGGAATCAGCATTTAAAAACTTTATTGCCGAAGAAGCAAAAGCAACAGAAAAGAAAGCATCTAAAGATGTAGAAGAAGCTGCTGATAAAGCTTATGATGCTAAAGACAAAAAAGACAAAGACAATATGATCTATGATCAATATCAAGCCGGTGTTTATTTTGAATCAAAACAAAACCCAGATAAAGATTTAGATGAAGTTTGTAACATGGTTAAGAAAAACTTAGCTAAAGACCCAATTTATTATACTAAAAATGGAATGTTTGGAGTAGCGGGTGTTGGGTACCAAGAAATGCCTACTTCAAAATCCGATCAAATGGAAAAAGTAAAAATGAACGAAGGAAGAATCTCATTAATGTCGTTATTAAACGAATCTGACTCAGAATTTAAAAGAGTAGATAAAGGTGAAAAAGATAAAGTAGCTAAAAACAAAGGTGAAGAAGAAGTATTCGGTGCCGGTGTTAAAAAAGGTGAAAAAATCGAAAAAGCTAAAATGAAAAAAGAATCATTAGATACTAAATTAGCTGAAATCGAAAAACAAGGTAGAATTGTTACTATGGAAGCTCAAATTGATGCCGTAGCTGAAGAAATTGCTCAACGTAATGAGCGTTTAACTAAAATCGCTGAGGACGAAAATTTAGCTGAATTAGTAGACAAAATGAAACTTAAAGCTATGCAAAAAGAAGTTGCTCTTCTTGAGAAAAAAGAAGAAAAACTTAAAAAAATGTATGAAAAAGTAGCTGGAAAAGGTTATCAAAAGAAAGAAATGGTTGACGAAATGGATGCTCAATCTTGGGACGAAAAGAATGGTCCTGCTTTAGATTTAGCT
>Ga0208795_1001163_pt1 | contig 12184 bp, 10 predicted proteins | sample CB_VirMetaG_6_FD_184541 | JGI IMG/M metagenome (GOLD analysis project Ga0208795, IMG submission 184541) | Freshwater to marine saline gradient viral communities from Chesapeake Bay - CB_1508_2 Viral MetaG (SPAdes) (version 4) | ecosystem: Environmental > Aquatic > Marine > Coastal | place: USA... | reverse complement strand
ATACTATGGTCGTGGCGCACAACGCTATGTTCGACGCTGCCATATTGAACTGGGTGCTGGATATCCGACCCAAGGCAATCGCTGACACGTTGAGCATGGCGCGCGCCGTTCACGGTATTGAGGTCGGCAACAGCCTTGCCAAGTTGTCGGCGTACTATGAGCTGGGCGAGAAAGGCACCGAGGTGGTCAATGCCAAGGGGCTACGCCGCGATGATTTTCCCGTTGAGCAGCTTAAAGCCTACGCCCGCTATTGCGTGCAGGATGTCGACCTCACATACCAATTGTTTCTAACGTTACTACCGAACTTCAAGAAATCGGAGCTGCGCCTGATTGACACAACCATCAGGATGTTTACAGAGCCGGTTTTGGAGCTGGACACGTCGCTGGTCACAGAGCACCTTGCCAATGTCCGTGAGCGCAAAGCCAAACTGCTTGAGGATGCTGGGGCGACCCGGGATGACCTGATGAGCAACCCGAAGTTTGCCGAGCTGCTACGTAATTTTGGGGTTGAGCCGCCGACCAAGATTAGCCCAACCACCGGCAAAGAAACGCTGGCGCTGGCTAAAAATGATGAGGAGTTCAAGGCGCTGGCTGAACACCCCGATGACCGAGTGCAGGCGCTTGTGGCTGCGCGGCTGGGTAATAAGACCACGCTGGAGGAAACCCGTGCCGAGCGGTTCCTTGGGATCGCCAGCCGAGGACTGATACCAGTTCCCCTCTCTTATTACGCGGCGCACACCGGGCGCTGGGGCGGTGCTGACAAACTGAACTTTCAGAACTTGCCGTCGCGTGGCGAGAACGCCAACAAGCTGAAGCTGTCAATACTGGCACCCAAGGGGCACGTGATTATCGACTCTGACTCATCTCAGATTGAGGCACGTGTGCTGGCGTGGTTCGCGGGGCAGGATGATCTGGTGGCTGCGTTTGCCGCACAGGAAGATGTTTACAAGAAGATGGCATCAGCCATTTACGGCAAAGACGAAGCCGACATCGACACGGGTGAGCGGTTCGTGGGTAAGACCACGATTCTTGGCAGTGGCTACGGGATGGGTGCTGCTAAGTTCCAAGCACAGCTAAAGATGTTTGGTGTTGATATTGATGCCAATGAAGCGCAGCGAATTGTAGATGTGTACCGTAGTACTTATCCCAAAATACCTGAACTGTGGTGGGCTGGGTCTTCACTGATCGAATCCATGAGCAAAGGTAAGTTTAAGAAGTGGGGGCGTGATGGTGTGATTTCGGTCGATGCCGGAGGCATACTGCTCCCCAATGGGTTGTACCAACGGTACCCTGAGTTAAAGCGGATGAAAGATGATAAAGGTAAGATACAGTACGTGTACAAGTCACGTCGTGGGTTTACAAAAATCTACGGTGGCAAGCTAACTGAAAACATCTGTCAGGCGCTGGCTCGGTGTATCATCGGTGAGCAAATGCTGAGAATCAGCAAACGCTACAAAGTCGTGCTTACGGTTCACGATGCTGTGGCTTGCATTGCCCCTGAAGCGCAAGCCGAAGAGGCTATGGCGTATGTCATGGAGTGCATGCGCTACGTGCCCGACTGGGCTGAGGGAATACCACTTAACTGCGAGGCTGGATATGGTCGTTCATACGGAGATTGTTGATTACGCGAAGCCCACGATGGAGGCTGAGAAAAACCTAAGACTAATGCACGAAGCGATGCTGAATAAGGACTACCAAGTAGCCCAACATTTTGCGGTAGAGGCTATCGTAAGTACCAAAATTGCGTTAAACTCCATAAAAATCGCTGAGGAAGACGCGCAAAAATGACCGTCCCGGCTTGGAGTTACTCCAGCATTACGCTTTTTGATCAATGCCCGAGGAAGTATTACCACCTGCGGGTAGCCAAAGACATCGTTGAACCCCCCAGCGAGGCGATGATGTATGGCACGGACGTTCACAAAGCGGCTGAGGACTTCATTCGGGATGGCACCCCACTGCCCGGTAAGTACGCATACATGCTCCCCATGCTGGAGAAGTTGCAGAAAATCCCGGGCGAATTCTTGTGTGAACAGAAAATGGGGCTAAAAAAGGTCGACGGACGTTTGGCCCCCTGTGGTTTCTTTGATAAAGATGTTTGGTTCCGTGGTATCGCGGACTTGCTTATAATTGATAGGGATAAAGAAGAAGCCCGTATAATTGATTATAAGACAGGCAAGAGTAGTAGATACGCGGATACGAAGCAGCTGGCGCTGATGGCAGCTTGCGTGTTCACCCACTTTCCGGAAGTCAAGCGCATCAAAGCTGGCTTACTGTTCGTGGTGGCAGAGAGCTTTATCAAAGCGGATTTTGAAGCCGATACTGGCTTGCGTATTTTCTCAGAGCTTGATAACCTGCTGGTTTCACGTGAAACCGCCTACGAAACTGGCGTGTTTAACCCCAAGCAGAATTTCACTTGTAGTAAGTGGTGCCCGGTGCTAAGCTGCGACCACAATGGTAGGAGCCAATAATGCCGTACAAGAACCCTGCCGACCGCAAAAAGCAGGTTAACAAGCCCGTGGGTAGCGACGCCTTTAAGCGTCGCATGGAGCGACAACGCGCCCGTAGGGCAATGGACAAAACCGGTGCCGACAAGAACGGCAACGGCAAAGCGGATGCCCGTGAGGGTAAAGACATTGACCACAAGAAGCCGCTCTCCAAGGGTGGCACCAACAGCAAGAAAAACCTGCGGGTGGTCAGTCGAAGCAACAACCGATCATTCCCACGCAACCGGGACGGGTCGGTAAAAAAGAATGTGTAGTGTTTGGTTCGTTCTACTACACAAGGTGCCTGTAAAGTAAGGTGTGAGTGATAGCAGGCATCGGGGGATTTTCTTCATGATTTTGCCCCCATAACCGCACCAGTTAAGACCCCGCGCCTCCTTTTAGTGGGTTGGCTTAACGGACAGCCGGGAAAGACCGGCAACCTCTGAACACAGACCGTGTTTGGAGTGCATAACTATTGGAGCGAGGATGGAGATTATTGACAACAAGGCATTGCTGCTGACGGTGCGAAACCCTGATCGCATCACCACGGTGATACCTAAAAGCAAAGTTTTGGAGAACGATTCAGGGGTAGCCAAGGTGCTGGTTCATTGGGGGCACGAGGAATCTATCGTGCTTAAAAACCTTGGCATCAAAGCCCCATCACCCATATCGGGTAGGTACAGCTGGCCCGGACTATACAAACCGTTTGGCCACCAAAAAGTTACCTCAGAGTTTCTCACCATGCACAAGCGGGCGTTTTGCTTCAACGAGCAAGGCACCGGTAAAACTGCCTCAGTAATATGGGCGGCGGATTATCTGATGCGCTTGGGGATAATCAAGCGTGTGCTGGTGATATGTACCCTGTCGGTCATGGACTCAGCATGGCGCAAGGACTTGTTCACATTTGCAATGCACCGCACGGTTGATATTGCACACGGCAAAGCCGACAAGCGCCGCAACATCGTGGCTGGCCCCAGCGAGTTCGTCATCATTAACTACGACGGGGTAGAAATCGTCGAGGATGTAATCGCCGAAGGCGGCTTTGATTTGATTGTGATTGACGAAGCCAACGCCTACAAAAACGTGCAAACCAAACGCTGGAAGGTGCTGAACCGGCTGATCCAACCCGACACTTGGCTGTGGATGTTGACGGGTACCCCGGCATCGCAGTCGCCCACCGACGCCTATGGGCTGGCTAAATTAGTTAACCCCACAGGTGTACCAAAATTCTTTGGGGCATTCCGCGATAAGGTGATGCACAAGGTGACCCAATTTAAGTGGGTTCCGAAGCCCGATTCTGAGCACACCGTCTATAACGCGCTACAACCGGCTATACGCTACACAAAAGAGGAGTGCCTAGATTTACCTGACATGACAATTACAACGAGGGACGTACCTCTCACACCACAACAAATTAAATATTACGAGCTGCTCAGAAAACAGCTGATTGTCCAAGCTGCGGGCGAAGAAATCACAACGGTAAACGCGGCTGCAAACCTGAACAAACTGCTCCAGTTGTCGGGCGGTGCGGTGTATTCGGACACCGGTGAGATTATCCAATTCGATGCCAGCAACCGGCTGTCGGTGCTACGTGAGGTCATAGAAGAATCAAGCCATAAGGTGCTGGTGTTTGTGCCGTACCGCCACGCCATTGAGGTCGTATCTGAGGACTTACGCAAGCACGGGTACTCCACGGCGGTTATCCACGGCGGCATATCTGCACCCAAACGAGCCGAGATATTTGAGCGGTTCCAAACCACAGATAGCCCACGGGTGCTGGTGATTCAACCACAGGCGGCATCGCACGGCGTTACGCTACACGCGGCAAACACAATCGTGTACTGGAGCCCAGTGATGTCGGTAGAAACCTACCTGCAATGTAACGCGCGTGTGCACCGTGCTGGGCAGAAGAACCCGTCCACCGTGGTGAACTTGCAGGGCAGTGCCGTTGAGCGGCGCATGTACAAAATGCTTTCAGATAAGGTCGACATCCATAACCGGATGATTGATCTTTATAGCGAATTACTAGAATAGTGGTACTTGACAATGTTAAAAATCAATGTACCATTTGGTTCGGAGTGTCAGTAATGGAGATCAAAAATGAGCGAAGATATTTCAGTTGACAGACTTGTCTCTGCGTACGTCAAGATGCGTGATAAGCGTTCGGCGCTGTTGCGTGACTACGAAGAGCAAGATGGGGCAATCAAAGAACAAATGGCTGCGGTCGAGAGCAAACTGCTTGAGATTTGTAAGTCGCTTGGCGCTGATAGCCTCAAAACCCAGCACGGCACGGTGATGCGTAACGTCAAAACGTATTACTGGACTAATGACTGGGAATCCATGCACCGTTTTATCGTGGACAACGACATGCCGCAGCTATTGGAGCGACGCATAAGTCAGAACACGATGAAGCAGCTGCTGGAGGAGAACCCCGACGCAATGCCCAAGGGGGTTAACGTCGATAGCCGTTACTCAGTAACCATAAGGAGAGCATCCCGTGGATGAAACTTTTACCGTTGTGGAGGTCGCAAAGTTGCTGCGCGTTTCACGTCAGACGGTGTACATCATGATTCGCAACAACAAAATGCCGCACTTTCGGGTCGGCAACAAGGTACGCGTCAAGCGCTCTGATCTAGAAGCTATGATGAATACCACCATTTCAACCACCCCCGAAGTAAACCCCGATCAACTTGAGATCGAACTTCCAACTCAGGAGTAAGCCAACATGGCAAATGACATGACTCTTTTCAGCAAAGGTGACGTTGCAATTCCCGCGCACCTGAAGAACCTTGAACTGGACGAAACCACTAAGTCCTTGATGGGTGGTGCCGGTAGCGGCATGAAGCGTATCTCGATCCGGGGTGGCACGTTCCGCATGATGGTCGACGGCAAAGAGGTTGCTCAAAACGAAGATCGCGCTATGAACGTGGTTATCGTGGCGGCAAACCCCAACGTGTCGCGTCAGTATTACGAAGGCACCTACGCCGAAGGCGAGAAGGTTGCACCGGCATGCTGGTCGAACGATGGCATTACCCCCGACACCCGTGTTGAGGAGCCGCAGTCCGACAAGTGCGCTACCTGCAAGCAGAACATCAAGGGTTCAGGGCAGGGCGAATCTCGGGCTTGCCGCTACCAGCAACGCCTAGCAGTTGCGCTTGAGAACGACATCGGCGGTGGGGTGTACCAGCTTACGCTGCCTGCCACGTCAATCTTTGGTGCAGCAGAAGGCGGCAAAATGCCGTTGCAAGCGTATGCTAAGTTCTTGGGTGGGCACAATCTGCCAATCACGGTGGTTGTGTCTGAGATGCGGTTCGACACCAACAGCGCTACGCCGAAGCTGACTTTCAAAGCAGTGCGCCCGCTGGAGGCTAACGAGCTGGCTGAGTGCCAAGAGCTTGGTCAGTCTGAAGAAGCAAAGCGCGCTATCGCGTCTACGGTGGCTATGGCTGACGGTGTTTCTAAGCCCAAGGCTAAGGCACTGCCCAAGGCAGAAGCCGCTGAGGAAGCCGACGAAGACGAGGCACCCAAGGCTGAATCCAAAGAGCCTACCAAACGTGCCAAGAAAGCTGGCCCCAAAGACGTAGCCGAAATCTTGGATGATTGGGCTGAATAAAAGGGGCCAAGATGAATCATCGTGGGTATTCACGTAAGTTCATCGAAGCAAATCGCAAAGCTGATCAAAGGCACATCGGGGTAGTGCTGGGGCGCATCTGTATCAACCGAGATATACCAATCAAGGATGTTTCAGAACACCTCAGCGTTTCCCGACAAGTGCTTTATCTGTGGTTCTTGGGTAAGTCCCGACCTCAGCCAGCAAAACAAGAAATGCTAGAAGAACTTGTACGTAAATTACGAGAAAACGAGTGACCTGTCGGTGGCTATCGCCAGTACGCCACTGACTTTTTTGAGAGCGAACAATGACAACAAGGTCAGAATTTCTTACCACTGTACTTGCCGACGAAGGTTTGTATTGCGTGGTTGGGCTGAAGAAAAAACGACCGCCTGTACAAGAGTTTAAGGAGACAATCGAGGAACTTGGGGCACGTGCCGATGAGCTAACCGCGCAGGGATATGATGCGTATTTCGGCTGTGCTAAGTACCTAAACGACCAAAGCCGTGAAGTAGAAAACGCCAAATGGTTTAAGTCATTTTGGATCGACCTTGATTGTGGCGAAGGCAAGCCGTACGATGGGCAAGCCGAAGCGCTAGCTGCCTTAAAAGAATTTATACACAATACAGGCATACCGTTCCCGTATGTGGTTAACTCCGGCAGGGGCGTACACGCATACTGGCCGTTGACTCAGACCATATTTTTCAACGAGTGGAAGCCGGTAGCTGAGGCGCTCAAGCGTTTCTGCCTGAGCAATAACCTGAAGATAGACCTGCAACCTACGGCAGATGCCGCGCGGATATTGCGCCTGCCTGACACGTTGAACTTCAAAGATACGCCGCCCAATCCGACGTCGGTTATGAAGGCGGTAGACCCCATAGAAATCAGCCGGATTAAATCTATTGTGGGTGTGGTTGATGAGGACGATTCTGACCCATCGCTGCCATTCTCAACATCGGCACTACCACGCCGCCCAATGGATGCAACCACCCGCGCTTTGATGGGTAACAACATCTCCAAGTTCAGCCACATCATGCGGCGCAGCGCGCAGGGCAAAGGTTGTAACCAACTGGTAAAGATTTATCAGGATCAGGAAGGGGTCGAGGAACCTCTGTGGCGGGCTGGGTTATCCATAGCGGTTAACTGTGAGGATGGTGAACTTGCCATACACAAAATCTCACACGGGCACCCCGAGTACGACCCGGTAGAAACCAAACAAAAAGCTGACCGCCTGATCAACCGCCCGTACAAATGTGAGACGTTTGCTGGGTTAAACCCCGACGGCTGTGCCGACTGCCCGATTAAGGGTTCAATCACGTCGCCGATTCAGATTGGCAGCACGATTGCAGCGGCTAAGCCCGAAGACAACATCATCGTCATGCACAACGCCACGCTGCAAGAGGATGTAAAGCTGGAGATACCCGAGTTCCCGTTCCCGTACTTCAGGGGCAAGAACGGTGGGGTGTATATACGTGGCGAAGATCCCGACTCTGACGACCCGAACGAGCGCGATAAGCTGGTCTACGAATACGACCTGTACGTAGTTAAGCGGCTTACCGACCCGGATGCTGGTGAATCGCTGTGGATGCGCTTGCACATGCCCAAGGACGGTGTGCGTGAGTTCTCAGCACCGCTGGCGACAATCGTATCTAGGGATAAGCTGCGGGATTTGTTTGCATATCATGGAGTAACTGCTTATAACAAGAAACTGGATGGACTTATGGCATACGTAACAAGATGGACAAACGAGCTTCAGCAACTGTATGAAGCAGAAAAAGCGCGCCAGCAGTTTGGCTGGTGCGAAGACGACACGAAATTCATCGTTGGCAACCGAGAAATCTCCAGTGCCGGGGTGAGCTACAGCCCGTCGTCAACCGCAACATCTGAAATCGCCGCCATGTACAGCAAGCGGGGCAGCATCCACGAGTGGACAAAAGCAGCCGATCTGTACGGTAGACCCGGTAATGAGGCACGGGCGTTCTGCCTGTTCGCGTCGTTTGGGGCTGCGTTATTTAAGTTCACAAACCTCAAAGGCGCTATCGTTCACCTGACGAATAACTCATCGGGGGTAGGGAAAACCACTATATTGCACATGATCAATAGCGTGTGGGGTAACCCGATTGAGGCCATGCTCACGCAGGAAGATAAGCTGCTGGCACGTATGAACCGGCTGTCGCTTCTTGGGAACATACCATCAACCATCGACGAGTTGACAAACGCCAAGGACGAAGAAATCAGCCAAATGAGCTACGCCATTACCCACGGCAGGGGGCGTAACCGGATGCAGTCTCAGATTAACGCTGAGCGTAGTAACTTGCTACGCTGGGCACTGATTGCCTTCACGTCGGGTAACAAGAGCTTGTACGACCAGTTGTACAACATTAAGGACTTCCCTGAGGGGGAGCTTATGCGGATCATCGAGCTCAATATCGACAAGGCAGACGACATGTCGAAGGCAGAATCCGACCAAGCGTTCAACCCCATGTACGAGAACTACGGCGTGGCAGGGGAGATATTCATGCGCTACGTGGTGCCTAACCTGCCTGAGGTGCTCAAAATGCTAGCCAAGGTACAGCGTAGGTTCGACAAAGCGGCTAACTTTACCCAGCGTGAGCGGTTTTGGTCGGGCGTGGCAAGTGTGGCAATCACGGCTGGTATTCTGTCCAAGCGCCTTGGGCTGCATAATATTGACGTGCAACAAGTTTACAACTGGGCATCAGGTGAGCTAGGCAGGATGCGTGTGGAAGTGCGCCCGGGTCGTTCGGGGCCGCTGAACAGCATCGGCTTGTTCCTGAACAAGCACCACTCAAATATGCTCATCGTCAGCAGCTTGGTGGACAAACGCTCAGGGCTGACCGAAGCGCCAATACAAGAACCCCGTGGGCCGCTGATCACCCGGTTTGAACCCGACACGAAGCTGCTGTATATCACCTGCAAGGATCTGCGCGAGTGGTGCAGTGAGAACCAAGTGTCGTACAAGTCGCTGCTTGCCGACCTAGAAACCGCTGGGGTATCCCGTGGCGTGGTCAAGAAAAGCCTATCCCGGGGCGCGAATATAGCCACACCGTCAGTAAGTGCGTTGGTGATTGACAACGAAAAGGCAGGGCTGATGGAGCCTGAAGATACCGTTTTACCCTCACCGAGTGATGACGATTGATAATAGTGGGGTGCCAGTTGTTATTGAGTGGCACAAGTTCGTTGTGGGAAGTTCTTTCTATGTACCGACGTTAACACCCGATGTATTAGCTAAACGTATAGAGAAAGAATGTAGGCAACGAAAGATACAAACTAAATGGCGATTTTGTTTTGAGAAGGGTATGCAGGGTATAAGGGTCTGGCGCGTAGGATAACGATGTGCTACAGTTCGCTCAGCACTGAGTTGTTCTCCTTATATTCAGCTGCTGATACTCCTCCTCTTCACCCCCGGCTAGCCCGGGGGTTTTTTTTAATCGTCATATTCCGCACCGTTATTTAGTAGCTCCGGGCGTAGATTCCGCTGGAACGATACCCCGTGGTACATATCCCGGCTGATGCGATCCCGTGCCTTGACAGAGCGTCTGAACTTATCGGGCGTTATATTTAACCCGGGGTGACGGGCACCCAGTTCATACAGCGCTTCTTGCGCCTCCATCATGCCGTCTATATCACCCACACGATACGCAGCGTAGTAGCGTTTTAGCAAGTTGCTACTTTTATTGGTGATGTTTTTCTCAATACGTTTCAGGTTGGCGTTACGGTCGTACTGGTTCATCAACTCAGCAGGAGCGAAGCCCAGTGCCTGCATCATCGCGTTGTAACCGTTAACCTCGCCCACCAAGTCGCCACGTAGCGTGGTCGCATCCTCAGTCAGATACCGCTCAAACTTGGACAGGTTACGCGCCGCTACAGGCAGCATAAGCTCCACACCGCGCTGGAATTGACCTTGACGTACTAAGTCGTAACCCTTTGCCGCATTGTTAACCACCGAATACGGGGCACCCAATATTGACTCAAGGTACTGAGCCAGCATGCCTGACGAGGAATCCGTGCTACGTGGTTCACGGTAGAGCAAATCAGACCAGCCCACACGATCCGCAAAACCAAGACCAGTAAAGTAGTTAACCGGGCCTTTGAATACCAAGTCGCCGAGGTATTTACGCATCACTGCGTCAAAGTCATCCTCATCGTCGTCTGCCAAAAGCGTGTTGTACAGAAGCTCAGCAACCCAGTACATTGGCATGCCCTTGACGCCGGAAAAAATACCAGCCATGCCGTAGATACCAATCAATTGCCTACGGGCTACACGGATAGCTTCTTTTTGCTCAGGCGTTGCATTTGCCATCGGCATTGACCGACGCACCGTATCGAACAGCATGTAGTACATCAAGAAGCCAATCCGCTTGAACACCGTCAAGGCTTTACCAATACTGTTTTGCGCGATGCTTGGGCCAGTAGAAGAATGACCGGCACCGTGGGTAAATTCAGTTACCTCAATTGCTTTACGTATGGCACGTTCTTCTTTTTGTTCTGGGGTTAAGGTTTTATCATCCTTTAACTTACCCATCTCCAAGTCAAACGTAGCGACTGCCGTAATCTCACGGTTTAAGCGTTCAGCCTGTTGGAACAAGAGCGCACCGTACTTAGTTACGCGCTCTTCCAAGTTCAGCCTAGTCAGGGGGTTTGCTTGGTCGTAGCCACGCACAATGTCGCCCACGATGGTGTTTTGTAGCATGCCGCGCTCGTTCAGGAGCACATCAAACAACCGCTTGTACTTGTCAGCTTTACCCGCATTCACCAAGTTTTCAATCGACAACATAGCGCGAACGTCTTGCTGCTCACCGTTGATGTCGGTAACCTTGCGGGTAAGCCCGCTGGAGCCATACAACTTGGTAGCTTTAATCAGCATCTTAAACGCTTCGGTAGCCCCATACTCACCTGCCAATTGCGGGTAGGTAGCCACAGCCACCTGCGAGAAGTTGACCACCGCAGACGACACGTTGTACAGCATGTTGTAGTAGAACGACCAGCGGCTAGCGGCAGCTGCCCAATTGGCAATATTTGGGTTCATCGCAAATGCACGACGACCGTCCATATTGTCAATCATCTGCAATGTAAACGTATCATTACCCCGTAGTTTTGCTTCCTCCTTCATGATGCGTATTTGCCTGTTCAGCGTCTGTGCATAACGCATCCTAGAAATCTGGCGTGCAGAATTTCGGGTAGTACGATCAAATGTGTACGCAATATCGTCACGTATATAACCAAGTTTACCTTCACGTTTTCTAAACGATTTAAGCACACTTGTTTCGGGCAGATACGACACGAACATGTCAATAAACTCTTGCTGGCCGTTTTCGGTTACCCCGTTATCCTTCATTATCTTGAGAATATCCGCAGCAACAGTGCCCGACAGAACATTTTTAGCGCCCATCTTGTCCGTTATAGGGCCGGATTTAAAACCCGTTGCGCCATCACGAGTGGCTTTTTCTTGCGCCTTACGTAGGCTAGCCTGCCCGTCAAACATCTCCGTAACGGAATCCCCGTTTTTATTGGTGTAACTTAAATATAAAGTACCGGTACGGAACAGTGGGGCGTAGTGATCAACACCTTCTCTTGCAATATAGTCGATTAGCTTGTTGTAAACACTAAGCGCTTTACCTTCGTCCTCGGGGAATGTTTCTAGCAACCCGTTACGCAACGAATCTTTCAACTCACCAAACATTTTCTTGTAAGCTGCAAACACAGAGTCGTACAGCTTACGGGCTTCAGGTGAAAGCGAGTTGTAATCTTTTACCGCCTGCTGCCAAGCAGCCATACGTTTGGGATCTGCGCCGTATTTTTTATCCGCAGCATCTTGAGTAAGCCGTGGGTCGACATCATCTCGGCTATGGTCAGGGATGAACTCAGACAACTTGCGGTACTGGGCCGGATTACTTTTTTGTAACTTAATCAACTGCTCAGTAATTGGCTTGTTCGCCTCTGCAAGCTGCTGGTTTTTAGCCTCAACCTTAGCCACTGTGTCAGAAAAGTCGACCGCAATATCACCGACACGCTCTTTTAGCGCCCGTGCAAGGCTAGGTAATTCAAGCAGCTGTATGGCAAACGCACGCCC
>Ga0208795_1001154_pt1 | contig 12241 bp, 7 predicted proteins | sample CB_VirMetaG_6_FD_184541 | JGI IMG/M metagenome (GOLD analysis project Ga0208795, IMG submission 184541) | Freshwater to marine saline gradient viral communities from Chesapeake Bay - CB_1508_2 Viral MetaG (SPAdes) (version 4) | ecosystem: Environmental > Aquatic > Marine > Coastal | place: USA... | reverse complement strand
AGAAAGTAACCTCACTTAACGACATGTTTGATCTTGTACCACTAGTTCCGTTAGTTACACTAGTAAGCTCACGGTCATTCCAATACAATTTAAATGCAGTGGCTGGAGTTGTTTCACTAGCATCGTAAGTAAGTACTAGGTGTATAAAACCATCTGAATTCGTATCACCTCTGTTTGTTGATGTCCAATAATTGTTACTGCTAGACCCAGTAGAAGTTACCGAGTTGTTTCCGTGAAGAGTCCAGGTTGCGTTAAAGTTTGTTGAACTACTTCTGTACATCGCATTGAAGAAGTTGCCTCCATAATCATACTGCAAGAAGAATCTGTTTGCCGTTGACGTAGTGTTCGCAGGAGTCAAGTCAAATATAATCAAGTTCAAGTCTGTTGCTGCCCATTGAGGTCTAATCCACAAAGACATCGTAAAATCCTCCGTGTTTGATTGAACTGGAAGATCTTGTGCGTTATTCCACTTGATATCATTACTCAAGTCCCAGTAGTATTTAGCGTTGCTGTATCCGTAGAACTCGCTCATTGCGTGAGGAGCTGATTTACCAGCGGCAGTAGACAGCGTGGCCAGGGAGCCACTTGAACTCCCTAGCTCTGTCTTTATATCATTAATGCTTATTGCCCCACTACTTTGTAATGCCATCTAATCTTGATTTAATTCTTCGTGAGCTTCAATATGAGCCTTAATATCTTCTTCCGTCTCGAGATTTATGTTTAGTTGAAAAACATCTATTCCGTCAAAATTCATAATAACTTATTTTCTAAAGTTTCAACTCTGGCTGCCAGTTCTTTATTGCTTTCAATAAGGAGGGCAACCAATTTTTCGTAGTCAACAGTCTTGTATGTTTCATCACCTATAAATGGTAGTTTCTTTTCATGTACTATTTCTGGTACAACCTTTTCAACTTCTTGTGCGATTACACCAATCTCACGTTGTCCTTCTCTACCGCCTTTGTTCCAGGTGTATTCAACTCCTCGTAGCTGCTTAACCTTTTCGGTAGCATTTTCAATTGTCTCTACATCGTCTTTCAAACGAGCATCAGAAACAGTTGCAGAGAATGCAACAACATCACCATCAACATGAAGATCACCATCATCCTCTAGGCGCATCTCTTCAGCACCAGCCGTATACCAACGAATACCAATGTCCGCATCGTAGAATGTGTAGTCATGAGTATTACCAGTATAGATATCAGCTGTCGTGCTGTTTCTTCTACGATCATCCTCTAGTCCGAAAGCAGTACCATTTAAGGTCATACCGTAGTTTCCGTCAGCAGTGTACGTTGTATTAGTATCTGGTGTGTTGACAATGTATGGATCTTGTACAGTTCCAGTTCCGCTAATGGTTGCTCCAGCTATCTTAAAGTACTCCTGGGTATCTATTCTTGTGGCTGCATTATTCGTGTCTACAAAATTCCATCCAATGTAGAGATCAGCTCCAGTAGCAATACCATTAAGTTTTGTCTTATCAGTAGAAGACATTAAACCAGAAGCAGATGTAGTAGCGTTACTGTATTCTGTGTTTACCCACGGTACATTAACAAACATCTGCTCACTTGATACCTCTACTGGATAGTTCTTACCATTCTCGGTGTATCCAATTTTAAATCCACCACGCACTGTTGATGAACCTGCTGGAAGAGAGTAGTTGTTTGCAGAAGCTGCAATGCCATCTAGTTTTGTTTTATCTGCTGAAGACATAAAGCCATCAGCAGAAGTAGTAGCCGCAGAGTGGGTATGATTACCAGCAGCAGCGTCTGAGGCACCTGTACCTAATGGTCGCCAGGTATTTGTGTCAGCATCATCACGCCATGCTGGATTACCACTCGCATCTGTTTTCCAAACTTTATTTACTTGACCAGCACCGCTAGCTACAATACCAGCACGAGCGTTGGTGTTGGTTTCCCATGTATCGCTCGAGCTTAATACACCGCTAGATATAGAAAGGTTTGTTCCAACTTTAATACCACCAAGAACTGTTGAGGATGCTGTAGGCAAAGAATAGTTATTTGCACTGGCAGCAATACCATCTAGTTTAGTCTTGTCAGCTGAAGACATAAAACCAGCATCAGATTGAGTAGCTGCTGTGTGCCCGTGATCTGCTGAAGCAAAATCTGTAGTTGCTGCTGATGCAGCTGTTCCTAGTGTAGTTGAATTAAAAGCTAGTGATCCCAGGGTTCTTTGCTCCACCTCATTGCCGTTCATTACTAGAGCGGTAGTTGAGCTAGTGTTTGTATCTCTTGTGTCTATATACAGTCTTCCATTAACTTCAAAATCACCCCAAGTAAACAGCTTACCATTTTGGTCGTAGTAGTGAGGAGTTCTTCTTCCAGATGGGTATCCGCCCCAAACCTGACCTCCAGAAAGTGCAATAGGATAAGTTCCATATGTAGCATGACCACTCCAGTTAGGAGTAAACTCAACACGAATCTTATGGTAATGAGTTGTAGTGCTAGCCGTTTCATGCCATGGGATAGTGCTAAAAGGCAGATATAAGTGTCCTGGCCATGAGCTTACTGTTTTTGTAGAGGAAGTGTGCTGATACCAAGTATCATTATCACTTCTCTGCTTCCATATATGTACTTGAGTATTGTGAGACTGACTTGACCAGTAAAAATAAATTGCATTAGCATATACATATCCAGGAGCATTAAATTCTACTCTAAACTTATAAGCTGCGTTTGGAATAACAACGCTAGAGTTGTTTGTGCGTAAGAATCTACGTTTTTGGTCGTCCGAATAAGTTACTTCTTCCCATGCGCTGCTACTTGTTTGTTGAACCCAGAAAGTAAGGTCTGTTAAATCGTTATAGTTATTAGACAAATCAGTCATACAACGGAACTGGGACTCAAACAATGCCATCTCCGTGACCGTAGGGTCACCAAGGTTATTTCTAGGGTCACCAGAGGCAAGTTGAGTAAACTCTCTAGCACGAACACCACCAGCATCTTCAATATCACTGTTGTTTAGGTCAAATGCATCTGCACCAGCAGAACCACTCCAAGAAAGTGTTCCGCTGAATGAGTCGTTAGCGTCAGAACGTAGCAAGGAAGCTCCGTCTATACCGTCAACTTTTTCAGAATCCGCAGCTTTGGCGGTTGCACCTAAATACAATCCAGCATGATTGCCCCATCCGTAAGCTGTGTTCCAGTTGCTTACTGTAGTGGCAGTAATCTGTCCAGCCCCAGCATATAAAGTTCCAGTTTTAAATGTTCCGCCAGCATCTGGAATACCAGCACTGCTATAACTACCCCAATTAAGGATACCATTGTATGTCATCCACAAAGAATTAGACGATCTACCGCCCCAGTGGAAACATATGTTTGGTGAATATTTATCGGCACTTTGAGTTGATCCTACAGCGTCTCTTTCACGAACACTAATAGGGGAATTTTGCCAGTCATCGTTATTAGTAAGAGTTGTTTCAAACTCTTTCATTGCCGTTGACTTTTCAGCTCCAGCCTTTAACATAGCTCCAGCACCAGAAACGTCTTGAGCAGTTACCGTATACCCAGTGATATACCCAGCACCATTGGTAAGCTGGTTGTTATTTGTCGGGATAGTTGGCTTATTAAGGATAAGTGCATCACCACTTGTTGCATTCCAGTCAGACTGTACGTTTACCTCCGCCCCAGATGCGATACCATCTAGCTTTGTTTTTAGAGCAGTGGTAAAGTTTTTCTGTGTTAATCCTCCATCTCCAATAGAGTAGGTCGTGTTTGTATCAGTTGCTGATATTGTGATTGTAGTACCCGATTGCGATACTGAAGCGGCTCCAGAAGCAGCGATTGTGATTACACCACTAGCCTCGCTTCCAGAAACACCAACACGAGTAATTGTATCGGTATTCGTGTCAGTCCATGGCACATTAACAAACATTTGTCCACTTGATAATTCTACTGGATAGTTTTTACCATTCTCGGTGTATCCGATTTTAACAAGACCTAATGTTGAGCTTGTTGCTGTAGAATATGTAGTGTTTGTGTCAGTTGCGCTAATAGTTCCGTTAGCAGCAATAGTAATGTTCGTACCAGCAGTTAATGCTGCAACCACATTAGCTGTGTCTGTAACATCTGCATTGTCTTCTACATTAGCTGCGGTTGAATATCCAGCAGAAGCATGATTGCCCCATCCGTAAGCGGTATCCCAGTTAGATACGTTAGCATCACTTGCACCAGCAATAGTACCACCAATAAAGTTACCACTACCATCAATACCTTTGCTTGTTCCATCCACAAAGAAACCATTGTCAGCACGAATGTATCTAGGAGTATAGATGTTTTTAGCAGTTTCCTGGTTTATTCTTAACCAAGTGGTATCCTCCACACCAATCTCGCCTACACGAGTAGTACCGTTGTAGAATTCAATATGGTTAGATGTATCGTTATCAGCTTTCTGTATTTTAAGACGAGCTTGATTTGTACCATCACCAATAGTCAAAGTACCAGTAGTAGTGTCATCTGTATTACTACGCAGGTATTTACTATCTGTTTGTGTAGTGATGTCAAATGAAGTTAAGTAACCAGCTGAAGCATGGTTCCCCCATGTGTAAGCTGTTGCACCGTTAGCAACATCTGTCGTGCTAAAATCATCTGTTGTGTGTACTCTAATCCATTCAGACCAGGTAGTGTTTTCTTGACCTCTCAAGTACATTCTACCTTTGTTTCTCCAGTCTTGTGCAATTTGTGTTTGCCAATCATTACTGTAAGCCATCGTCAACAAAGAATGGTCAGTACCAGTTGGCTTGTTAGTAGCACTACTAGATAGGTAATGGAAACTAGCACCAGATCCATCTCCAGCAGTATCTGGAGTTGTTGTTGATCTTGAAGATAGGTTAGAGTTTGTAACGAAAGCTGGTTTACTACTTACGTTTGCGAAGCTTACACCAGTGATGTATCCAGCACCATTTGTAAGCTGGTTGTTATTCGTGACATTAGTTGCCCCAGCTGCAATTCCGTCTAGCTTTGTCTTGAGTGCATTAGTAAAGTTATTCTGCGTTAACCCACCATCGCCAATAGTGTATTGAGTATCTGTTGACCTAATCTCAATTGCTCCGCCAGCTTGAGTAATGGTAGTTGCTCCAGCACCAGTTAATGTGATTACTCCAGAAGTTTCAGAGCCAGTTACGCCTACAGAGGTTACAGTGTCGGTGTTGGTAGTCTTGTTTGTCCAAGACATAGTTCCGTCACCATCTGAAGTCAATACTTGCCCAGACGATCCGTTACCAGTTACGTTCAATTCAGCTGCACCTACGCTGTTGTTTGTGATAGTCGCAGCATCTACCGTACTCAAAGTAGCTAATGATCCTAACCCAAGATTAGTTCTTGCAGCGGCAGCAGTAGATGCACCAGTACCACCGTTAGCAATTGAAAGATCTGTTCCAGACCAGTTGCTGTTACTCACCGAAGTAAGATATCCAGCACTAGCGTGATTACCCCAACCAAAAGCGGTGTTCCAGTTAGAAGAGTTATTAGCAAAGTCGTACTCTGTCCATACTTTTCTTGCCGTTCCTCCTTCGTATCTGTAATTTAAGTGGTTAGCCCCACCGTCCCAGAGTCTGTGTCTTTCAGTACCGTTTGCATTGTACCATACAATGTCACCAGTATCTTCGTTACTTCCTGCTTGGAATCTTAAATCAGATGCCCCAGAAAGCGTAAGAGAACCTGTCATTGTACCTCCAGATAAAGGAAGCTTTGTAGAAAGACTGGTTGTGATAGTTGTAGAGAAGTTTGCGTCATCACCAAGCGCAGCTGCGAGCTCATTAAGCGTGTTTAACGCACCTGGAGCAGAGTCAATAAGGTTTGATACCGCAGTCTGAACGAAAGCCGTTGTAGCAATCTGTGTAGTGTTTGTAGAGGCTCCAGCAGTAGGTGCTGTTGGTGTACCAGTTAAAGCTGGAGATGCTTTTGGAGCATAAGTTTGTGCAGCAGTAGCAGTTGTTAGATAACCAACCGATGCGTGATTGCCCCATCCGTATGCAGTCTGCCAGTTGGCAATGCGTGTTGAGTCTACATAGTTTGTAGCCTGGTTGCTTGGGTATACTCGTCCGTCTAGGTAGAAGTTAGAATCATCAGAGAAGATAAACTCCTTGCGGTTTGACCAAGTGGTGTCGTTGTTAGGGAACGCATAAATTGTAGTACCGCCTTCCGCACCCAAGAATATAGTTTCAGCGCCAAGGCTAATGTTGCTTTCAAGAACAGAATAAGTATCACCACCAGCAATAATAACAGCATCGTCATGACCTAGAGTAATACCTCCGTTAAACGTGTTTCTCTTTAGGATTGTTTGACCATCTAGATTGATGATTGCACCAGTGTCTGGCAAGAAGTCAATGACTGCTCCAGTACCCATAGTCATGGTAGACGTAAGTGTCATACCATTAGCCATCTGTGGGTTGTACACGTTTAGTGTTGTACCGCTTGATCCAAGTGTAATGGTTGCGTTTGATCCAGTCTCTGAACGGATAGCACCGCTTTGCTCAAATAAGATATCTACGTTGTTTACACCGTCACCAATGTAAATGTCTGAAGCTCCGTCTCCGAAGAGTACATCGCCAACAGCATTAGTAATAATAAGATCATTACCACTTGTTTCTATCTTACCAGTGTTCTGACCAGAAGAGTTCTGAAACTGAATAAATTGCGGTGTGCTTAACGCACTGACTAATTTTATTGCCATATCTTATAATCTTGTTCCTCCGATTCGTTTTTTTGTTTTTGTAAACGATGATCTTACTGCTATTCCTTTTCCGTTTGCATTGTCTTTAGGTGTAATGCTAGGTGATGAATCAAATAAAACCTCTGGATCTTCCATGTAGAATATATGTTGTCTATTATTTGTTGATGCACAAGCAACTCCATAAACCAAGAAATACGATCTGTCTTGTGGAGATATTGTTATTTGTCTTTCCTCATAATCTCCCTTGGATGCTGAAGTCCAGTAGGAGAGTTCCTCCCATCCAGCTGAATTTGCTTCATCACTATTTACAACGCTTGTTTGTCCATTGTAATTTGTCTCCCATCTACCACGAGAATAACCTCCGAAGTGAGGACGAGCAAACATATACGGCATACTAAAGCTTCCGCTTGTAGGAGTTTTTAGCTTACAGCTTAATCGCACCGTTGTATAAGCTGGAACGTATACTTGATCCGCAAAGAATGGATACCCACTATCTCCACCTACCATAAACCAAGCCTTTCCACTGTTAGAGTCTTTGTATCTCCAATGCGCTCCCCAGGCTTCAGCCACAGTATCGTACATGAAATTATGCTCGTAGGATATCTGATACATATATTTTCCAGTAGTCCTATCCCATCTTGCTCTTGAGTCATCGCCACCATATGCTAGATAGTCATTAGCCCAAATCTTTCCAGGCTCACCAGTAAATACATTTTTTGTCGCTCTGTTACCAAAGTAGCAGTCTAGCCACTTTATCTCGCCAGCAGAAATTCCACTGTATGGTATGTTAGCAGCGTTACCGTCAAAATACATACGCTCAAAAACAGATCCATGACCATTGTAGTACTGATAAAAATATCTTTGCTCGTGATTAATTACTATGTGGTGTCTTACTGAATTTGATGTTTCTCTGTTTTGGTGAAATAAAACTCCATAGTCATCACTTCTGGTGTAATAGTTGTATGCCCATTCGTTATATGGTTCATACATAGCATCATTGTAGAAGGTAGCATATGGGCTTCTAGTAGAGTAGTTGTTATACCACTTTAAGTTATGTTGTGATGACCAGTTCCAATAAGCATGGTTTCCAGCATAATATGCAACGCAATTTCTAACTACAAGACCATATGGGTGTCGTGTCGTTAAACCAGTATAGTCTGTTTGATAATTAGCAGAGTCTACAACTAAACCTTGTATTCTAGACTGAAAAGAATATCTGTTGTCTGTGCTGTTATTGTCTTGGTATTCACTATTGTATCCAGCAATCATAATACCACGATAGTATGTACTAGCGGTATTACCTCCCCAGTTTGTAAAGCGAACATCTTTAATCATTATATGCCTTGTGTGGGCATTGGTATGGTCTGTCCAGTACTCAACATATAAAAATGGTCTAGTGTTAGAACTGGTGTCCACACCTTTAATAACCATGTTTCTATCTAAAATCTGAACTAATGATCCAGCAAAATGAATATGCCTTACTTGATCGTCAAGAGTTAGTGTATTACCACTCTTTGCTGTGACAACATATTTAGAATCAAAATCCCATCCTCTGATATCATTATTTACGTCTATAATAATGGTATCCCCTACTGCAATATCATTTGCTGATCCTACGGTAATTTGATTTGTAGTGTCTGCCGTTGATACCTCGTTCATTAGCGTAGTGCATATCTTCTCAACAGCATCGCCTGAAACATGAGGCTTTTCTGCACCAGTTTGGTACATAGTCAATCCTACTTGGGAAGACGTGAACGAAACGTCCATCGTAAGCTCGTTAGCAGCATAATTAATATCGGTAACTGTACCTACCTTCCTTGCGCTAGATACACCGCAAATAAGCTTGTATCCCTTTCTCAACACCTTGGCATTGTCAACAACAACCTTTGTGCCGTTAACAGATTGTATAACCGCTGTAGGAGCAACGTATTGGCGTATATATATTCTGTTATTTGCAAAGTCTACATCGTGTACCCAAAATCCTTCATCGCCTCTAACTCTATCGTCCTGGTTACCGTCTCTATATATTGCTATCCAATCACCAATTCCAAATCCAGCTTCGTCTGAAACGGTTAGGTATGAATCTCCAACAGCAACAGCAGAAGTAGTCGTAGTCTTTGTACGCTTTGCATCTGCCTCTAGTTTCATAGAAGCAAATATTTCGTTCCTAATCCATATGCCGTGTTGATCCGTGTTGTTTCCACGAACCTCTAGAAGCATATTGTTACCACTAGAAGATAGAAGTCCCCCACTGTTTGTAGAGTTACCCTCTTCAAATTGAGTACCAGTATTCCATGCGTATGAGGTGTTACCTCTAACAGTAATTCTTCCGTTTAGTCTCAACTTACCGTTTGTGGTAAAATGTAGGTTTCCGTAAACAACAATATCTCCGTATCCATTCGTTGGACGTAAATCAGAGTTTATTGTAACCTTGTGACCACGGTTAATTGTAAAGGTATCACCATCAGAAGGTGCTGTACCTCCCCAAGTAGATGCGGAATTAAAATTACCGCTTTGTGATGAAGATAGTGCAGCCATATTATTCTTCTGTTATTATCTCTTCCTCTGGTAGCTTATTAATTTCCTCGTACTGATTAGTATCAATAGCAACCTCAAAAACTAATTCATCGTTACTGTCTTGAATTGAATTTGTATTAAGATCAACTAGTATTGAATCAATGTCGGAAGACAGAGTAATATCACCAGTCGCCTTATTGTAATTTACAGTTAATATCATTTGATGATTTTTTGTGTTCCACAAAGATAAAAAAAAGAGGGATGCAGTATACACTACACCCCTCCAGGTTATTTTATGAGATTATTTTATTAACCCAATCCTCCAGTGATATGGACAGTTATCTTTCCGCTTGGAAGATCTTGAATCTTGATCAAGTTCGTACCTTCTGTTTGTACTATTTCAGCCAACAGCGTATTTCCGTCTCCATCTAAAACTGTTACATGGAATGGGAAAGTTAAGCCGTGCGTTGAGTTTGGAACTAGAAGCTCTCCACCACCGTGTGCAGCAACTGAGTGTACATAGCGTCCAGCACGAGAAGTGATAGAGTTAATTTGACCAGTGGTCATTGTAACACCATCCAACTTATTCAATTCCGCAGTGCTAGCAGTAATACCGTCAAGGGTATCAAATTCAGTTGCTGTTACACCAGTAGCACGAAGATCTTTAGCGTAATTCAAATCCGCTGCAACCCCAGTGAAACCATCTAACTTGTTAAGCTCTACTGTAGTAGCTGTGATACCGTCTAGTACATTAAACTCTGCGGCAGTAACACCAGTCGCATTAAGAGCTTTTGCGTAGTTAAGATCATTAACTGTACCAGTGAATCCATCAAGTGTGTTGATTTCAGCAGCGGTAGAAGTAACGCCATCAAGAATGTTGAGTTCCGCAGTGGTGGCAGTTATACCGTCAAGGACATTTATTTCAGTGGCAGTAGCAGTAACGGCTACACCAACAATTTGTAGTTGGCTGCTGGCATTAACAGTTGCAGCAGTTAAACCACCAAATTTAGCCTCACCAAGAGTACCACTGAATACTTCAGCAGTATTCGTAGCATCAGAGAAGAATGTAAATACACGCTCTGAATCATCGTAACCAAAGAAACCTACTTTTGCAGCAGTTCCGTTGTGGTAACGGAATTCAATACCACGGTCTTTGTTGTCATCAGCAGCTGGAGCAGTGTCGCCACCAAGAGTAAATACTGGATCATCAACAGTAATTGTAGTAGAGTTTACTGTAGTAGTAGTACCACCAACTGTAAGGTTACCATCAATAATGAAGCTACCAGTAATCTGTACGTCTGGAGTATTGGTTGAAGAACCAATTTTGATTACGTCAGTACTATCGTGGTTTTGTGTATGTGTTGTATCTAGTTCAGATAAACGAACAACAAGATTTACTGGAACAACGTCTTCGTCTACCGGGCTAATGAAAGAAAGAGTACCAGAACCGTTTGTACTCAATACTTGACCACTAATACCGTCAGTAACGTTTAATCGTGCAATGTCTACCGAGTTGTCGGCAATCTTTGCAGCAGTTACTGCATCAGTAGCTAGTTTATCAGTAGTAACTTGAGAGTCACCAATCTTGATAGTGCTAATACCACCGTCAGCTAGTTTAGCAGTACCTATAGCACCATCAGCAATTTTAGCAGATGTAACCGCATCGGCTGCGATATTTCCAGTAACAATTGTAAGAGCAGCAATTTTATCTCCAGTTACTGCGTCATCAGCAAGGTGAGCCGTATCAATAGAGCCATCTACATAGTGTTCGCTATCAATGGCATCGTCTGCGATTTTAGCACCAGTAACTGCATCAGCACCAAGCTTTGTATTGGTTACAGCTCCAGTAGCAATTTTTACTTCTGTAACTGCACTTGTTGCAAGTTTAGCTGCGCCAACACCACCATCCTTGATGGTAAGCGTGTTACTTGAAAGAGTGATAGTAGTTTCATCAGCAGCAGCACCTACTAGTGTCCACGCTTCACCATCGTAGACTTTTAGCTTGTCTAACGTGCTATCATATACAAACTGACCTTGTACTGGGCCAACAATTGAATTGATTTGCGTGGTTGATAAATTTTGAATCTGTGCATTACGTAGCTCGTTTTTAGCAAGATCCAGAAATGACGTTAGGGATATACTGGTTGCACTTAACCCCGATACTATTTTTAATGCCATGATCTATTTTTTTGTTTGCTACAAATTTAATACTAATTCAGATACGCTTCCCCCGCTGTTGAGTCATCAAACGTCAGAGTTACCTGATTATCAGAGTCATAGCGAACCTCGCATATGATTTGAGTACCTGCGGAATCAACCACAGATACAGATGGTCTTTTGTTTAAGTTGTGAGTAATTGTCCATGTAGCACTTGCGCTTGATTGCTGATGCACATAGTTTTTATCTACTAATGCAGCACTAAACCCAGCGACACTAATAGTCGTTGAGTTCGATACCGCCTTTACAGATACTGGAGCAGATGTAGATGAACTTACACTTACATTCTCTCCTGTTTTTATTTGGATGTTATTACTCACTTACGTCTTCGTTAACTTTAAATACTCCGTAAACCCAAGTGCTTACAGTCCCCATATTAGTTGACTGAAGGTCATAAACATAAATGCCTCCGTCAATTCCAGACATTACTGTTGAGCTTGCTGTAATTGTTAATACACCTTGGGATGTTCCTGTGTAATCAAAATCTGTATCAGATATAACGTCAGAAGAAGATGTGTCGGTTTCTTTAACATCCATTTTCCAAGTGTATGACGATAAATCTATAGCAGTGTTGGTATCGTCTGTAAACGTCAATTCAAGCTTAAATGTATCCCCCTTGCGACAGGTGATATCCACTCTTGTTGAATTGTCTAAGTTTATTTGTGTTGCCATATTGCAAAGGTACTAATTTACTGGTTATCAAGCATTTAACATATCAAGGATGTCATCACCGCTATCCTCTAGCTCTTCTCGCTTTCCCTGTCTCTGGGAAATCAACTTTGATTGCTCAACGGCTTGCTTTTTAACCCTTTCGTCTTTTGCT